>Ga0233427_10000390_pt1 | contig 56991 bp, 55 predicted proteins | sample SI_118_April2016_5_FD_179885 | JGI IMG/M metagenome (GOLD analysis project Ga0233427, IMG submission 179885) | Seawater microbial communities from Saanich Inlet, British Columbia, Canada - SI_118_April2016_100_MG | ecosystem: Environmental > Aquatic > Marine > Inlet | place: Canada: British...
CATTGGAGCCACCAAAAGACTTGTCAAATTGTTAAGTTCGTCAGGAGTCACAATGGTGCAAAGACCCAAATTATCAACAACGCGACCATACTCAGGATTCTTCATAACAAGCCAGACCTCAAAACGCTTCATTGGCTCTTACTCCATTCCCATTTTGCAGTTAATTCATGTTTATTTATATTATCCCAACCTATTCTCACTTTTTTTTCAGGTGTTATTAGTAAACCACTATCCAAAACAACAAATTCAAGCTCTTGGTCCTCAAGCTTTGCAAGTGCAATGATTGGTTTGGGAATTCTGATGCCTTGAGAGTTACCAATTTTTATGATTTTTGCCATAATGTAATTATATTGTAATTACATTTTAAAAACAAGTAGTATCAATTTACAAATTCGAGACTTCCTGCTCCCTCTCTTAGGACCACTATATCGTTCTCTGAAATGTCTATGACTGTCGTGGGTTCTGGTGGGCAGTGACCTGAATCAATAATAAGATCAATTGAATTATTTAGAACTGTCTTAACATCATTACCGTGGTAAAACTCATAACCCTTCATGATTAATGAAACACTCATCATTGGCTCCATCAAATCCTCCAATATTGATTGCACAATTGCATTACTTGAAACCCGAACGCCAATTGTCTTTCTATTGCCATTCAGTAAACGATTAGGTATGTCTTTGGTTCCCTCAAGAATAAAGGTGTATGCACCTGGCAATATTTTTTTTAATAACCTAAATCCTGAGTTATTCAATTTTGCATACTCACCAACATGTGACAAATCTTTCAGCATCAATGTAAAGTGATGATGTCTTTTTAATTGTCTAATTTTTATAATTCTATCCATCGCACTCTTATTACCTATCGCGCATCCCAATGCATAACCTGAATCAGTCGGATAAGCAATTACTGCACCACTCCTTAAGGTTTCACTTACTTTAGCAATAAGCCTTGACTGAGGGTTATTAGGATGAATATCAAGGAATAAGGCCATTATATGTGACTCCAAACTGCTCTTTTTGGATTGGGCATATCACTCAAATTACCTATTTGAACCCTCTGATTAGGCCAGCCATGGAAATCTGAACCACATGATGCTAGTAAATCATAAACTTCTGACCAATGGTTTCCAATAGATATTTCTTCTTCCGAGCTATTTGCATTAACAACTTCAAAACCATCTCCAGATGCTTCCTTAAAGTCCTTAATCATATTTTTGATTTTAGTATGTGTCATTCGATAACGAAATGGATGTGCAATAAAAGCTCTGCCTCCTGCAAACTGAATCCAATTTATAACTTCATCAAAATTTCTCCATTCAACTCTTACTCCTCCAGGTTTTTTTCCTGTCATATATCGTCTAAAAACAGACTTCATATCTTTACAGTAACCTTCTTGAATTAACATTTGAGCAAAGTGTGTTCGAGTGAGCATATGACCACCACTTAGATTTTGAGCTTTTTCTAATGCGTCTTTAATTCCTGATCTTCTAAGTCCAAGTGCTATTTTTTCTGCTCTTTCTTTCCTTAATACTTTATTAAATTCTAAGCCAGTTTGAAGCATATCATTATCTAAGTCTATCCCTAGGCCTACAATATGAATAGCCATATTTCGCCAAAACGCAGATATTTCTACTCCATTGACAAGCTTCAAGCCAAGTTTATCAGACTCTATCTTAGCTTCAGCAATACCATCAGTAGTGTCATGATCAGTCAAGGAAAATAAATCACATCCTGCTTTACTTGCTAGCCTAACTACTTCACTAGGCGAGAGTAAACCATCTGAATAGTATGAATGATTGTGAAGGTCAGCTTTCATTATTTTATTATATATCTACTATTAGCATTATAAAAATATATATGAATACCTTGTTCATCTATTGAACATAATTAATTTATAGCTTATAATGACCTGAATGATAAAATGGTATTTAATCAAAACTAAAGCAAGACAAGAAAAAATTGCAGTCTCTAATCTGGAAGCTCAAAATTACAAGGTTTATTGTCCATGTTCATTAATTAATAATAAAAATGTAGTTTTATTCCCGGGATATGTTTTTATTCAACTTGACAAAGACTTGCAAGATTGGTTTCCAATTCGCTCGACAAAGGGTGTTATTAATTTTGTTAAATTTGGCTTAAATTTTGCCAAAATTTCCGATGATTTAATAAAATTAATAAAAAAAAATGAACTTTCTACTAGTGAAAAAATTAAGAATATTGATAATTTTAAAGTTGGCAATGACGTTCTAATTACTAATGGTGCATTGAGAAATCGCATCGCTATTTTTAAATCTTTTAAATCTAGTGATCGAGTTATTTTACTTATGAATTTGATGGGTCAAGACCAAGCTATTAATTTCGATAAAAAATCCTTAGTTGCACTATAATTCAATGTTCTAGTATTAAGATACTAGATATTTTTTTAATTTGGATATAAATTTATGTGTGGGATTGTAGGTGGAATTTCAAATAAGAATATTACGCCTCTTTTATTGGATGGTCTTAATCTCCTTGAATATAGGGGTTACGACTCTTCGGGACTTGTAGTCTTAACAAAAAATAATGTTTTCGATCGGGTAAGAGCTGTAGGTAAAGTACAAAATCTTGAGAATCATTTAAAAGAAAGAAATCAAAAACCAATGGGTAATATTGGGATTGCACATACTCGCTGGGCAACTCATGGTGAGCCTTCTAATAATAATGCACATCCCCATGTTTCAAAAAAATCAGTATGTGTAGTGCATAATGGAATTATAGAAAATTATATTGAACTTAGAAATAGTCAAATAAAAAGAGGCTATGAATTTACTTCTGAGACTGATACTGAAGTGATTGCACATGAAATAGATTTGGCAATTCAATCTTCTGACAATTTACTTTCTGCAATACAAACAGCACTTAAATCTCTTAAAGGATCTTATGGTTTAGGAATAATATCAACTAAATATCCTAACAAAATAATCGCAGCTAGAAAGGGCTCCCCCCTTGTTATAGGAATTGGAGAAAATGCAAACTATATCGCATCAGATCAAATGGCTCTTTTATCAGTAACAAAAAGATTTATTTTTTTAGAAGATGAAGATATTGCGGAAATAACAATTAATAAAATTTCTATCTATAATTCAAAAGGAATGTTAGTTAAACGACCAATTAATACAACTAATCTAAACCCAGGTCAAATAGATATTGGAAACTACAATCACTTCATGCAAAAAGAAATTTTTGAGCAACCTCAAGCAATTCGAGATACATTAGAATCTCGAATTACAAATGATTCAGTATTAATTTCTGCTTTTGGTCATAATGCTAAAGAAATTTTTAATAAATTTAAGCAAGTTCAAATTGTAGCTTGTGGCACAAGCTTCAATGCTGGACTTGTAGCAAAATATTGGATAGAAGATATAGCAAAAATTCCATGTAACGTTGAAGTATCAAGTGAGTATCGTTACAGACATCCAATACTTCTTAATAGTACTCTCTTTATAACACTATCTCAAAGTGGAGAAACTGCTGATACGGTTGAAGCCCTTAAGATAGCTAAAAAAATTAACACAAATATTTACACTCTTTGTATAACCAATTCTGCTGAATCAAGTCTAACTAGACATTCGGATATAGTATTTATGACTCACGCAGGACCAGAAATCGGAGTGGCAAGCACTAAAGCTTTTACAACTCAACTTGTTGCACTTGCACTTTTAATTTGCTCTATTGGAAAAATCAAAAAATCAATTAGTTCTTCCCAAGAAAAAAGTATTGTAAATGGACTAAAGAGATTACCAGGTTTAATTGAAGATGCGTTGCTTCAAGAGGAGCAAATCAAAAAACTCGCTTTTCAATTAAGAAATGCTAATAGTGCTCTCTACTTAGGTAGAGGTACTATGCATGCAATTGCCAAGGAGGGAGCCCTTAAATTGAAGGAAATTAGCTATATTCATGCAGAATCATATCCTGCAGGTGAATTAAAGCATGGTCCCATAGCACTTATAGATGAAAGTATGCCTGTAATTGCAATTGCACCTAATGATGAGCTTCTTGAAAAATTAAAATCTAACCTCCAAGAAGTAAAATCTAGAGGATCTCAAATGATTATTTTTGAGGATGAGAATTCAAAAGTAGAGCCAATGAAAGGAATGAAAATTTTGCCAATTACCTCTAATCTTGGGAGGATAACTGCACCTATTATATTTACAATACCTCTTCAATTACTTAGCTATCATGTTGCATTGATAAAAGGTACAAATGTTGACAAACCTAGGAATTTAGCAAAATCTGTTACTGTTGAATGAATTTAGTTGTACATCAAATAGGGTGAAATTGGTTAGTTAAAATTACCAGATGCAATTATCGTCTTTATAATTTCTCTATCTAAAACCACAAGTGTTGCATAAAGTCCGTATGAAAATATGTTGCAGTTTGATATTATAAATCAAACTATATCATAGGACGATGTATATAATAATACAACGTTAGAATAATAAGAAGTTTAATGAATAATAATAAAATAAGCCTTGTAACAGGAGGTGCTGGTTTTATGGGCTCTCATATAATAGATGAGCTAATAATAATGGGGCACCAAGTAATTGTATTAGACGATTTAAGTGGAGGGTTTGAACATAATATTAACTCTAATGCATTATTTGTTAAAGGCTCTATAGTTGATGAATATGTTTTGGATAAAATATTTTTAGATTACAATATCAATTATATTTTCCATCTGGCAGCTTATGCTGCTGAAGGTTTAAGCCATTTTATTAGAAAGTTTAATTATGAAAATAATTTAGTTGGCTCTATTAACTTAATCAATCGAGCTGTAAAACATGAAATTGAGCGTTTTGTTTATACTTCTAGTATTGCAGTTTATGGCTCTAATCAGACTCCTATGGTAGAGTCTTTGACACCAATGCCTGAAGATCCTTATGGCATATCCAAGTATGCAGTAGAGCTAGATCTCAAAGCAGCCGATGAAATGTTTGGTTTGAAGTATACTATCTTTAGGCCTCATAATGTTTATGGAGAGAGGCAAAATCATGGGGATGCTTATCGTAATGTTTTAGGTATATTTATTAATAATATTATGAAAGGAAAACCAATGACTGTTTTTGGGGATGGTAAGCAGACAAGAGCTTTTTCTTATATTGGTGATATTGCCCCACACATAGCACAGTCAATTAACTTTTCAGAAGCAGAGAATGAGATATTCAATATTGGAGCTGAGAAACCATATACTGTATTGGAGTTAGCAGAGATAATTGCTAAGCACATGAATGTCAAGCCTGACATTATATTTTTGGATGCTAGAAATGAAGTGGTTGATGCCTACTCTAGCCATTTCAAAGCTAGAAAAGTTTTTGATATAAATGCAGATACAGATATACAAGTAGGTGTTAAAAAGATGGTTGATTGGAGTAAGAGTATAGGTCCGATGGATTCTAATAAATTTGGTAATATTGAATTAGATAAAAATATGCCGCCAAGCTGGAAAAAATTAGTATGACAAACTCTAAAGTAAGCATAATAGTCTTAAATTACAATGGTTTAATATTTTTGAAAAAATGTTTTTTAGCCATTAAAAAGCAGACTTACTCTGATTTGGAGATTTTAATGGTAGATAATAACTCTACTGATGGCAGTTGTGATTTTATAAAAGAGTTTCCTGAAGTACGAGTGATAAAAAATGATTGTAATTATGGTTATTCCAAAGCTAACAATATTGCCGCTAAGAAAGCTAAAGGTGAATTTTTATTGTTTCTGAATAACGATACTGAGATTTTTCCTAATATGTTGGAAAAATTGGTTTTAGCTTATGAAGATAAATCTATTTTGACACCAGCTCAAATTTTAGGAATAAATAAAGAATTTGATTCAGTAGGTGCATCTGGCAATGGTGCTGATATTTTTGGTTATCCTTATGGAGACAAAGACCCAAAAAAAACCAAATGTTTTTATGCTGATGGGGCTGCTTTTTTTGTTAAAAAAGAAGATTTTATTGATATTGGAATGTTTGATGAAGAACTTTTTATTTTTCAAGAAGATTTGGACTTTAGCTGGCGAGCACAACTTTTGGGTTATCATATAAAACCAATTTGGGATGCTCAATTCTATCATTATAGTGGTGGGACAGTTCTTGGTGGAGCTAGTAAGGGTAAAAAGTATGAATCTAGTTATTTTAGAAGATATCTAAATGAAAAGAATGTTATTAGAAATATATTGAAAAATTATAGTTTGCTTTTTTGTTTAATTATTCTGCCAGCTTTATTGGTAGTTCATTTATTTGAAATTATTATTTTATTATTTATGTTTAAATATGAACTTATTAGAGAATATATAAATGCTTATAAATGGAATATAATCAATATAAAAAATACATTAAATTATAGAAAGATGGTTCAAGGTAGAAGAATTTTGTCTGATTGGACAATTATAAAAAAAATGTATTTTGCCTATTCTAAGTTAACTGCATTTTCCCGAGTCGGGATGCCTAATTTTCAATAATTTATAAATTAGCGCTTTTAAATTAAAATAAGGTCTTAAGGTTAGTTTACAAAATTACATCTCTTTGGGCAAAGAAATTATTTACAGCAAGGTAGCCCTTTATACTTCCACAATCAAATCTAGTTCCTTCAAATTTATATGCTATGACTCTACCTTTCTTCGCGAGAGATATCAAGGCATCAGTAATTTGGATTTCACCATTTATATCTGGCGCTGTAGACTCCAATACATCAAATATTTCTGGGGTCAGTATGTACCTACCAATTATTGCTAAGTTACTTGGTGCATCCTCTGGGTTTGGTTTTTCTACCATTCCACTTACCATGAATCTATCATTTGATCCGGCTATTTTTTCACCGTCAATAACTCCATACTTGCTAATCTCAGAATAAGGCACTTCTTCAATAGCAACAATGCAACATTCTGGGCTCTTTTCATAAATCTTTGTCATTAGAAGCATTGAAAAAAGTTATTCTCAGCTATTCCATTGAAACAAAGTAATAGTATAGATTACAGTCAAAGCAGCAAAACCAGCAAACATTAGCCATTCAGGAGTATGCAATAAACTCCCAATAATACCAATAACTGCAATAATTATTGCTACTAATAAAATAACAAATAATGACTTTAAACTACTCAAATTATATTTTTCTATTAATTGGTAGTGTATGTGTTTATGGTCTGGTAAGAAGGGTGAAACTCTACACTTTAGTCTCAATAAGACAACAGCAAAAATGTCAATTAAAGGGATTGCAAATAGCCATAACGCTATGACAGGACTGAATACTTTGTCTACTCCTTCCCCTTGGCTAGATTGTATTAATATCCATACTACCCCAAATCCAATCAGATATACCCCGGAGTCACCCATAAAGATTTTGTATTTGGTTGACAAATTAAGCACTATGAATGGCACTAGAATACAAATATAAATCAAACAGAGCTGAACAATGTCATAAGAATTATTGATATAAGATAAAAAAAATACGCTCGTAAGAGTGGTAAGTGATAGGCCACTGGATAGGCCATCAATACCATCCATTACGTTGAGCGCATTCATACCCCCTGCAATCGCTAGCACACTCACAAAGACACTCAAACCGTTTAGGTTTAGGGCTGCCTCTTTACCATAAATAATATTGCCAAACGAATTTATCTCAATACCGCTATATGACACAACTAGTAATGAGACAGATATTTGAAAAAATAGTCTCGCCGTTACAGTTGTCTCAGATCTGTCATCAATCAAACCAACTGCGAAAATAATAAATGAGGCGTATATCAAATGCATGGTATTTACGCTTTCAATGTCAACCATAAGGATGCCAACTATTAACCCAGACAACATAGCAACTCCACCCAACAATGGTACTGGTTTAGCATGTAATTTACGATGACTTGGGTGATCTTCTAGACTCAACTGTAAAGCGAACGGTGTCAATAACCTAGCTACCAGTGCTACTACAAACATTACCAATAAATAGTTGGCCACATTAGTTATTACTGTTGCCATTGACTAGTAGTGATTTATACAAATCGACATAGCTTCGCCCCATCTGTTCTCCAGTAAAAATATTTTGATACCTTTTATATGCTTGATATCCCATCTTCAATGCCAACCCATCTTCTTTTTCTAATCTAATCATAGCTTCACGACACGCAACAACACTAGAATGTGGAATAACAATGCCAGTTACCTCACTCTCGTTAACGAAGCTTGTTCCAGTTTCAAGGCTGGTTGATATGAGTGGTTTTTTGTGCATTGCACCCTCAAGCAGCACCACCCCAAACGCTTCAGAGCGCATATTCGAAGGCAGAACTATGGCTCGACAAAGTATTATTAATGAGGCTTTTTCAATATCTGTGACACCACCCAGGAAGACAACATTCTTCATACCATGCTTGTTGGCGTATTGCTTTATTTTTTTCTCTTCAAGCCCTGAGCCTGCAATGACAGCTTTTAGACTGGTGCCTTTGACTGCATCCAACAGTAGCCTAAGATTTTTATATTTTCTAAAAGTTCCAATAAACAAAAAGAAACCCTCACCAACAGTATTTTTCACTTCTTCAATTTCTTTTTTTGTTGGTTTTGGGGAGTAATCTTTATTTATTCCTATCGGTATTACCTTTACTTTATCTTTGTATTTCTTTAGAGTGTGGCTACTTTGTACATAATTTAAAGAAGTGGCAACAATAGCATCGACCGAACCTAAGAAACGATTCATTAACACTTTATAAAAAAACAGTAACTTTTTTTGACTAACCACATCCGAATGATAAGTAATAACTAATTTGCTTTTTACTCCTACTAAAAAGTGTAGTAAATCCATAAACGGCCAAGGGAAGTGGTAATGCAAGATATCTGCCCATTCAGCCTGCTCCCTAAATAAAGATAGCGCTGAAATTGACATCCCACAAGATGCAACCTTGAGTGTTAATGGCGCTCTAAATATTTGTATTCCGTCAATTTCAACTCTTTCTGGATTAGGATTTTTACTTAGAGTGAACACTCTGGTTTCTACTCCAAGTGTTCGTGTATTTAGGCCAATCTGTCGAACCACTTCCTCAATACCTCCCCTAGAGTCTGGGTAATAAGTCTGGGTTACGTGAAGTATCTTCATTAATAAAATCCATTAAACTTAACGAGAAGATATTGCCTTCTCAAAAACATTGATTGTTTCTTTTGATGCCAACTCCCAACTGAACTGTTTTGCTCTAGATAACCCATACTTTGACATACTCTCTCTCAATTCATTACTCATTAACATATTTGTTATCCCGGTGCATATTGAATCTACGCTATATGGGTCTATATAGAGTGCGCTTTCTTTAGCAATCTCTGGCATAGAAGATACGTTTGATGTCAAGATTGGAACACCCTCACTCATCGCCTCTAATAAAGGCAACCCAAACCCTTCATAAAGAGAGGGCATAGTAAACAACATAGCATTATGATACATAAATTTAAGTTCATTATCTTGCAAGTATCCCAATACTTTGACATTACTAGCAACATTTAAAGACTCGATCACATTGCTCAGGTTGACCTCTCCCCAGCCCTTCCCACCAACAATTACTAGGGAGTATTTATCTCGTAATGACTCAGAAAGCATGGAGTAGGCCTCAATCAGTCTGGCTAAATTTTTTCGTGGCTCTAGTGTACCAACAAACAAAATATACTCTCCATCAACCTTGTCAAACTTTTTTGACAAGTCAACAAAGTCCAAAGAGCTTGCCTCATAAATAACTTTAACTTTACCTTTTGCTTCTGGAACCTCTGACACCAAATCTCTCTCTGTGGACTCAGAAACAGCAATCACCTGGTCAGCAATTCTTATCGCCTCTGGCATAAACTTAGCATCTAAAAAACGACCGAATGACTTCATAGTCTCTGGAGCATGCCTCCATACCAAGTCATGTATAGTAACCACGCTTGCAATTGATTTAGGTAGGTACCTAGGTAGGCGATGTGCCGGCGACCAAAAAAGATCTATACCATCTTGCTTTACCCATAAAGGCAATATAAATTGAGACCACGGTACATAAAGACCACTAACCCATTTTGGAAAAGACAACGCACGAACAGTAACATTTTGCATGCCCCATTGACCATGCAAAATTGGGCGATGAGAATACAGCACCCATTCATGTGACTTATCCAGTACCATTAATTCTAAGAGGCTCAATGTGTATCGACCAATCCCAGAGATTGGCTCAGAAAGTGACCTCGCGTCAACCCCGATTCGCACTATCGCCTCCTATCCATTCTCGCCACAAAACCCATCCCAGGCCTAAACACAGTAAACCTTCTGAAAAAATCGTTGCCCACGCAGCACCCATTGCCCCGAAATCCGGAATAAGCCACACATTTAACACAATATTTAACAGTGCAACTGCAACTGCAATCTTTGCATATCCTATCTCTTTATTAAGAGCTATCGTTCCTTGAGTCAAAATATAGTTAGGCAGTATAAATAGCATTGCGAACAATAACAGTGGCAACAGTTCTCCTGCGTATTGGTACTGCTCACCAAACACAATCAACATTAAATCGCCACCAAGGAACGCTCCTATTACTGCAATAATACCGGCAACCATCAGCATCACTATGACCAGCCAACTCAACAAACCAAAAAATTCTTTTTGATTTTGCCTTAATCGCAATGACCTGAATGCAATTTGAGCCACCGGTGTTGTAAGCAATATGACCCCTTCAAGGACGCGATAAGCTGCAGAATACTGGCCCACATCCCCCTCTATGTGTCCAAAATACTCCAGCAACACTATGTCACTTCGAAAATAAAATACGGTTGCAACATCAATGGTCAGAAACACCATACTGGACCTGAACAGTTCTCCTTTGAAATTAAAACTTGGCCAACTCAAATAGCCCTTCGCTATAGGCCAAATTAGAGCTAATGCCAAGGCCACACTCCAACCAACAAACAAAGAGGTTGCTGAGCCATCTTCATAAAAAAACAACGCCGATAAAATGGCACAAGCAGTTAAGCTACGAATTACCATTCTCCATACGGCGTCAGACTTAAAATCTCCCCTGCCTTTCAGAATACTAGACACAAAACCACTCAGAACCACTAGGCCCATACAACAAACAGCGGTTAATATCGCCAACCAGCGTTGTGGCTGCAATAATAAGACTGCCAGAGCCCCAAAAACTGTAATCGAAACGACATGCGTAACGCCAGAAGACAACAATGATTGGGCAGAGTCATCGACACTCTCACGAAAGATGAGTGTTTTGTAACCTCCATCTTGAATAATCAAAAAGATACCTGCCAAACTCAAGATATAGCTATAGTTACCAAAATCCTCTACCCCTAACTCTCTTGCTAATAACACCGAGACCACAAAACCCAATACGGCAACGTACAGAGTAGAAGCCCACTGGTAGCCTAGGTTTTTTCTCCAAGAATCAGAAGCAGTATTTAAGCTCACTTTTCAGCACTATTTTTCTTTATGAGTGTTGGGCTTATCTTTCCTTAAATCTAGTATTTCTAATGCCAAGCCCACTAGCAACATGTAATAGCCAATAACAGCCAACTGCTCTGCAATTAAGTCTAAATCTATAATTAACATAGCAACTATTCCTATTATTGTCACTAGAAATCCTGACAAATATATACTTCCAGTTCTAGCGTATGCCCTCAATGCAATATATGGCCAGCGTTTCATTAAATATGGATAGAAAAATAACGATAATTTACGCCAAATTCCCACACATGTTATTGCTACAATATCAACTATATTATTTTGAATAAATACTAATATGCGTTCAAAATAGTTTTGCTCAGGTTCAATATAGTTTTGCTCAGGTTCAATATAGTTTTGCTCAGGTTCAGTGCCAATGATACGTACATTGAGAATACTTACGCCTCCAGCTTTGTTTTCATTTTGAGGCTTTACTATTAACTTGATTGATTCTATCTGATGATCATTGAGATATCTAAGAAAAGTTGTAGAAATATCCATTGTAGCCAACATACCCAATGACGGTGGATCCAATTGTTTCACCAACAAAGGAATTGTAGTTGTAATTACAGGCTTTTTACTCAAAACTGCGCTGTAAGGTTTTTCATTGTCTTCAATCGTATTTGAATTCAAGTTACTATTAGTTTCTTTTTGATCTTTTAATTTCTTTTTATCTATCCATTGCATAGAGTCAAACAAATCTGAAAAATTATCCTTATTATTGTAATTATTATTATTCACCCATATAATAATTTCTTGCAATGAAACATCAGCTAGCCCAAAAAAATCTCGCTTTAATAAACCACCTAAAGTTAGTAAAATATTTGTTTTTCTATCTGCGGTTTCATTTATATGCTTAGGTATATTGCGCCATTCTAAAACAATATCTGATTCATTGTCAGTTGAAAAACGCAGATTTATACCTTTTAATAAAGCCCCATCTTCAAGAACAATACTTAAATTATCGTCTTTTGATATTAATTTATTAAATCTACGTTGCAGGACCATATCGTTGCCAACTGATTTATATTGCCAGATTTTGTCGTGGCCTATTCCAAGCTCCCTTTTAAGTAAGTAAAAAACATTCCTAGGGCTCCAATATGCGTAATCAATCTTGTCGTATGAACGTGTCAAACCTATTATATCTATAAGTGAAGAGTCAGCAACTATCAAAAAAGGATTGTATGCAGCGCCTTCCTGGTTTTTTTGAACTAAATTTAATTCCAGTTGAAAATTAGTAGGATTATGACTTATTATGTTGCTATATTCTACCAATATTTCATCATAATTCTTTTTCCAAATATTGAAATCTGATGGCAACTCTAATATAAATTCTTTACTTACATTTTTTTCTAAATAATCAGAAAAAATATATTTCTGTTGCTTGCTCTTAATTGGTAAAAATGATATTGACCTATCAACATATTTGTTATTTAGTTCTACTCGACTAAAATCAGTGATTACTTTATTATTAATTTCAATCTCAAATTCACCTTTCGGGTATGCGCTTACCTTCGAATCGTCAACTTTAGCATAAGCATTGTAAACAAATATTAATTCAGCAATAAATATAATTTTTATTATTTTTATACAATAGGCGAACACTAAGCTAAATGAGGAAAAGATATTTAACATTAATAATGCAACTGATTTTTCGTTTTATTCATTTGTGCCAATATCATTGCTTTCTTCGTAAAATCATAAAGCCATCGTTTTTAAACTCTATATCCATAACTTTTTTACTTTCATCAACCCAATATAGATAGTCTTTTGCAACTTTTCCATCTGTACACTCTCCATAAAGCCAACTACATCCTTTGTCAATAATAAACCAAGGACGTTTCAGATCTATAATTACGAAATCTGCCTTTTTAGCTTCATGCTCAATCTTTCTAATAGCCTCACTATTATAAAATAACACTTTTTGTTCCTCTGTAACTCCATCAGGAAAAAGATGGAAATAATGGGGTTGAACTAATGATGATATATTTAGGGTGTTTTGAAGTGAAATTATAACGCCTGGATCTGTAGGAATATGCTTAGCAATTGCCGTTTTTATCATCTCATCACGTTCAAGTGGAATATACGCTCTATAATTGTATGACCAAATTTTATCTGACCAAAACAACCTTCCTATTGGTGAAGGGGATAAAATAACATGAGATAAAATTAACCCAAATATTAAAACTGGATAAAATAATTTATCTGAAAAACCAGCTTTTCTCCAAATTAATTTTGCTCTAGGCAAGCCAAAAGCAAATGCTATAATTATTGGAGGTATCAGCCCTGCAGTATAATGATGCCCAAGCCCATAAAGCCCTTCATACTGAGAAAGTAAAGAAATAGCAAAAATAGGAAGTGCTAAAACCAAAGGTGCTGGCTTTAATAACGAAATAAAGCCCAATACCCCAAATAACGCTAATATATAGGTTAATTTTCCATGAGTGCTTAATATATTAGTAATTACTTCGATTGGATTTGTTAAAACATACCACAAAATTTCTCCAACACTAGAGCCAAGCCATCCAAATGAAGAAATGGGGTTGATGATTGTCGTGTCATGAAAAAATGGCAAAAAGTAATTAATTGCTATATAAAAATAACCAAAGCCAAAAATAATTAAGAATAGCCCGTAGAAAAATATTTTTCTATTTGATTCAATATAAACATTGCTTTGTCCGCGATCTAAAATAGATAATATTAAATACACTCCACACATTGCAGTTTGCAAAGCAAAGTATTCTTTTATGAAAGACAAAGATATGGCTAAAAATATTGCAAGCAGAAGGTTTCCTGACCTTACTGCAAGAAAAAAATAAAATAAAACAGGGATTACTAGGTGGTCTATATGAAAATCAAATAAAGCATTAAACCATAAAGGGAAAAATAATACATACGACAAGGAAACAACTTTACCAAATTGTTTATGTAGCCAATAAACAGGGAGGGATAGCATTAATGATTGAAACACTATCAATACAAATGGGGAAAATTTGTCAGGAAATATCTCTAATAGCCAAGTAAAAAATGGGGCAACAACATGTAAATGCGCAATAAATACATTTCCATATACTTCAGTCAAGCTAATTTTGTAAAAATATGACATCAAGACCCCTAAATCCATCACCGAGGAATGAAGGGTGTAATATTTCAGGGACCCCATAATTGAAAATACTATAAATAGCAATATCCACCAGATGTGGTGTGATAGATAATATAGTCTATTCATAATATTAAAGTAATATTTACAATTTATTTACCACAATTAATAACTCCCAATATGTCTTAGTTTGAGAAAATTTAACTGAATTTAGTTTTTTTATTGATTGTAAATTAGTGAAAGTAGAGTAATAAAGTTGACTTATTTCTACCTTATTTTTTTCTTGTAAAAGACTTAACATTTAGAGTTCTATAACTATATCAATAAAATGAGATCTCTTTAAGCTGCTACTAATGATATTAATAGGCAAACCTAAAATGGACATGATACCGCTTATGACAGAATTTTTAGGGAATCCATATTTTACGATTAAAATGTTATACATATTTGTCAAAAGATTATAGCGATTTAAAGGATACTTGATTTTTATTTTAGTGAAATTATTAAGCAAAAGTTTCAAAGATTCCTCAGAAAAAAAATGAATGTGGTCTGGAAAGCTTAGCTGGTCAAAATTATCCCTGAATAGTGAAAAAGATATCGAGCGAATGTTTGGAATACCAATAATCATTTTTCCCCCAGGTTTAAGTAGCTTATAACAATGCTCAACAACCTCGACTGGGTTACTTAGATGTTCCAGCACCTGATTCACACGAATAAAATCAAACTGTATGCCTTGCAATTCCGAAAGGTTTTTAAAAGTATTATGGCCATTTTTTCGAGAAGCATCTATAACCCAATCCAACATTTCAATATTGTATGTCTCGTTACCCGCATATTGGTATAAATTCAAGACAAAGCCATTACCTCCACCAATATCTAAAACTTTTTTGTTTCTCAAAAAAGGAACATTCTGATAACGCGTAAATGCCTGAAAAAAAATCCATAAGGGCTTTAACAAAAGGATATTCTGATTCAAAAATAAATATGTTGCTATTTTGACCAATAATCCTTCATCTTCCTTATATGAATAATAATCCTCATCATAAATGTCTAGATTCAAATGATTTGTTCTAAAAATATGACCACAGTTGATGCACTCTTTCAACTCATAAGTGTTTTCATCAGAGGGCAAAGAAAGATTTCCCAAAATATTGCAGAAGTGTTTTATTTTATTGCTACATATCGGACAGTTCATAAGGAAAATCCCTTATCTTTTAAATGATTTTTTCTTTGCAGCAAAAGCGTTATCAATAATAATAAAATCAGCATCATATGAGATATAAATAATAATTTATCGTATGAACCTTGTTTGCTATATTCTATGTAAAAAACATAATTATCTGACAACTCAGTACTATTATCTAATTGTTTTGCCTTTATTAACCATCCGTTTAGCCACTTGTTAGCAATAAAGTGATTAAAAGTAAAATTAACTGAATCAGCTTCATCTTTATTTATGCTCCAATTATTATCAAATCTTGCATTCATTATAATAATTTGCTCGTTAGCAAGACTTGGTATTGTTACTTTATACTTTGTAGCGCTTATTTTTTTATACTCAATATTGCCAGCTTTTGATTTACGATTAATATCAATTGAGTTAAGAATGTTCTCAGGGATAATAACGGGAATGTTTCCAGAATTAATGTCAAATTCGTCGATAATATTATCAAATGAAATGAAATCTGAATCAGCCTTGTATATGTTGGGTCTATAAAAATACTCTGTTACATTATTATCTTGAACTTTATACAACTGAAGTGAATTCTTGCTAGTATCTGTCCGTCTCTTTATACTTTTATCATATCGCTTAGTTGCTTCGTTATCACTATCATCATTCCCAGAGTTAAAATCTTTGATCAAGAGTAAATTATCATTAATATATTTATTTTTATAATAATTAGGTGAATAGACTTTGTCAGATTGATTAAGATCAACGTCATTCATTTGTAACAAATACTTAATGCCAAGTATTCCAATTTTCTTCGAAAAAGAATCACTGTTATTATTAATTAAGTTTAAAAAATGGTTGTTAATTTGAGGATTTGGCTCTATTATTTTGTCAGTTGCCATATAATATTTTTTACTACTTGTCAAAAAAATTGGCAGAGGTATTGTTGAGCCATGATAGGTATTGAAATTATGCTTTACTCCATATATTGAATATGGAGATAATAGTATATTATCTATATTATTTTCATTTATATATTTATTATATTCTTGCCAATATTCAGGAACTTTGAATGCGAAGCTCTTCTTTATAGATTCGCCAGAATAATATGGAAATAATGGCAAAAGTATTGAAAAGCAAACTAAAACAAGAATAGGATTAAATTTACTTGTAATTAAAGCTTTTGAAAAATAATGCAGTGCGACGGTCAATAATGCTGACAAAGATAGTAGATACAAAAATCCAAATTTAGTAAAGGGCTCTCTATACATTGAGAATATAGCTATATTTTCATACAATAATGAAAATATATTGCCTATCCAATATTTACCACCACTCATTAATAAAAAACCGACTGCCATCAAAAATAGAAAGAAATATGCAAGTTTATTTTTATTCTTATTAAAAATAAAATACAAGGTCGTTAAAAAAATAGGGACATATCCAAGGAACACAAAATAGGCATTGTCAATTATTTTATGAAAAGGATAGTATGGAACTCCAAGATGAGATAATCTCCATGCCCATCCGCCAATAACTCTAAAATGATCAAAGTATCTTCCTGCAGAGCTTGCGGACCAGGTATTCATAGATTTATTATCATATATATATATTAAATGTTCATACAATGGTAATAACCAGAAAGCATTGCCTAATAAAACAATAACAGCAAAAACACAATGCTGAAATACTAATACTTTCATGTCTTTAAGGGTTAGATTGCCAACCATTAATTCATACACCATATATAACAACAAAGGGATGAACAAAACAAAATATAATGACAAATTATTTGCTATTGTTGATGATATTATTGTTATTATTGCTAGCAATAATGGATAAGTCCATTTTTTCGTTTTTACCCACTTAATATATAAAAATACATAAATAGGCAAGAAAATAAAAGTTAGTGTAATTGTTTCAGCTATTCCTAAATATAACCAATAAACATTAAATCCGTAAAATATTGAACCAGGTAGATATATGAATTTATTTCTGAATTTAAATAAATTCTTAAACATCAAGTAAGCGAAAGTACTGCTAAGAAAATGGCTCAATAATAAAATGACAAGAGAAGGATGTATATTGTTTGGTAAGATGACTTCCAAAAAACCAAAGAAGACCTTAACAAAATAATAATTTGTAACTGTTCCATTAGAAGGAAATCCAAAATTATATCGTTCTTGCCATGTGCTTGCGTAGTCTAGATAATTGGGATTAATATATATACCGGACTCACCTCCTGCAATAACAATGTCACTCTGAAGGAATTCATGAAATAGAATTACAGTTGTAAAAAAAATGATTGTAATAGTTACAATCGAATTATTTAATCTATACATTATTCTTGGAGGTACACATACTGCTTTATAGGCAAATCAAATTTGAGGGGTTAAAAAATTAATACAATTGTATAACCATATAAACGCACCATACAGAATAGACATACCTATTTCAAAATACTTAGGTATTTGTGAAGATCATCTGGAGTTCCAATACCGTGCATAAGTTTTGGATCTATATTGAAGACTCCTATTTTCTTGTCCGATGATATTATATAGTTGTAAACTGGGCATGTATAAAACTCATTATTTACCCTATCATTGGCAATAATCATATCAATAGCGCCATCAACAAACACTCTGCCCTCATTAAACATATATATACCTACTGTTGCATATCATAGCATCCTTATAGTTTGATGTACTTTTAAGTAATGACCAGCACTCTGAATAACTTCTATTGTGCAATTCAGGAGAGACAACACAAATATTTTTCCAGTTATTCATAATTGTCTCTAAAGATTTTTTATTAAACCAATTGCTCTTAAATTGATCAAGCCAAATTCCTTGAACACCTTCAATAGTATTAACTACATTTTCATACTCACTCATACGATAGTAGACTACTTTATTCAAATCTAAGTACATCATACTATCTGGAATGGACATATCAAATAAAAAATAATTCTTTATTTGATGTTTTGATAAAATTTCATTTATCTTAAAATGTAGTCCGTCTGATTTTATATTTATTGCTAATGTTGTATTAAAATTATACTTTCTACAGTCCTTTACATAATTATATATAAATTCATCGAAAGTCATTATCTCGTTAGAATTAGGAACATCGTGGGAAATTACAACATCTCCACAATAATCTCTAACGTCAGTTTCAATTCCATAATTATTTTTAACTGCTCTTGAAAAAGCAACGCTCGTATTCATCTCTGCTCTATTTTTCCAGAAGCCCCTATGTGCAATAATATTCATTGAAAATTTTTTTCTAACAATTTGTATAAGATAATAATAACCATTAATCAGATTTAAACAATGGTTTAGTTGATATTATTAAATCTAACTTAAAAACTTCCAAAATATCCCAATTCAAACTATTTATTAATGTTTGATCAAATTTGTTTGCACCAATAAATTTCTGCATAAAGAACAATACCATTACTATAGTTTGTAGAAAATTTTGTAAATTCCAGTCTTTTTTGATAAATTAAATATCAGTTTATGCATCCCAGGAATAAGATTTAATACGTACGCCAGAATTGTTAAGCATCTCCTAACTGGCATATCTGGCCAATATATATATTTTTCGAACGGTCTAAACGGTAAACGCCCAAACCTAAAACTTAGAGCATCAACTTTTGCACTATTTATTCTTGGTATATACCCAGAATCTATCATATCATGACTTAATTGAACATCTTCGCCTTCATTCCAATATAAGCTTTCATTTAAAGGCACTTTCTTTAAAATATTTTTTTTTGAGATAAATAGTCCGCCACTGATTATTATATATTTATCCCAATCCCTATAATCAATTAGCCTTATTTTATGCGCAGCAAATTTACGCCTACCCAAACTAATCCAATCTCCAGCCCTAATATCATTGAAATACTGAGGGTTACTAAGAAATTCAAATGAGTTTCCATATTCTTTTGTTTTTTCAAACCAATCATCACTTAATTTATACCTGTCATGCATAAGACATATATTTTGATATTTTGCGAGCGAGTTTATTAAGTTTTTTTTCTTTGTTATCCACCCCCTATCATCACCTCTCTCAAAATGAATATACTTTAGGTCGCCGTCTTTTCCGTGATACTTCCCGCATATAATAATTTCATATTCGGGTATCTTCTGATTTCTAATAGACTGAATGCACAAATCTACCCAATCTTGTCTCATGCCATTTGACACAATTCCAAATGTCCACCTATTAATACTGTCATCATGAATTTTAGTTGTTTCTATCTTTTGACAAATAACCCTATAATATTTTTGACCTCCAATTTTTGGTATATCTGTAAGCATCTCTATTACTTTCATTTTCTCTAGGGAGGAATGAATCTTGCCATGATATATCAAATCATATCTCTGACCCAAGAGCCACCATAAAACCTGTTCCATGCCCTTATAATCTATAATTTTATTTGGTACATAATCAATTATCAAATACCCATCTTTTTTAAGTACAAAAAACCACTCTTTTAACAAAATTGGAAAAAACTTCGTTGTATTAACAATTTCCTTAGAGTACACAATTGATTTGGACTCCTCGCCAAAAAACCCAGAAGGGTGATAATTTTGATCTATATTCTCCAGCCAAAACTCAGCATTACTAATTTGCTGCGATAATGAGAACTCAACAATATCAATACTTTCTTCTTTATTTTCTTTCATTTATTAGAGCTCTAAAATTGGTTGCAGAAAAATACATTATGATAATTTCCTCATAACTACCAAATAATTTGTTGAAAACCGGTAATCCCTATCAAAACTATCAAGTAAAAAGCCAAGTACATTGCTCGTAAAGAATATTATTGGAGACAAGAGAAATAGTACAGATTTAAGAAGGTAGTTATTACTTTCCATTATTTTTCTAATGATATACTGATTGGTTAATGTGCAAATAGTGCCTCCAAAAAAAATATTTGAATAGATTGAAACCACTTTAAAACCATGTTTTTTTGCTAAATACTTATAACCGCCTCTTGAAATTCTCCTATAGTCATAGGTATCATTTGGATGTTCTCTATATAAGTAAGGGGCTTTTATTATTAATAACGAATCATTCTTTAGAACTCTATAAGCTTCGCTGAAATATTTGTCTATATCATCAATATGTTCAATAACTTCACTGGATACATGGCAATCAAAACTTGCGTTGTCAAAATCTAAATTTGTAGCATTTGCTACTTTATCAATATTTTGGACCTTTTTAACTTTTCCAAATAGCCCAGATCCAAGTGCTAATTGTTCTGATTTCTGTTGTTGCATGAAAAGATCATCCCAAGAAAAATAATCAGTTGCCAAATAATTGGTGATTTTATTGTTATATTTTTTTGATAAACGCTTTAACTCTCCATTTCCACAGCCAACTTCCAAAACTTGTCCATAAAGGTTGTCTATTAGACGCAACTCTAATTTACCATATTGACGAAATTCTAGCCAGTGTGGAAAGAATGGAGTGAGTTTGAGAATACTTATAATGTTCATTCCACTATCCTATTTAATTTAAATATTGAATTAATCCCATTAAAATGCACTAATTCATAATTGTAAGTATGTAAAAAATTAACATGCTGCTTTATGTTATTCGTCCCTGTTCCATCCATATTGTGATCTATGCTCTCTAGGCATATTATGGTCGGCTTATATTTTTTCCAATTATTGCTTCTTAAAACTTCCATTTCAAAACCTTCTACATCAATACTCAAAAAATCTATCTGCCGATCACCAACATTTTTATTAAAGACTTTTTCCAATGTCATAACGTCAACATCATATTTTTTAATAAGTTTGTAGCCTTGTTTTTGGTAGCTTAAGGACATATCTTTTGAAAAAGTAGAAATTGTATTTGGTATAAAAGAATAGAATCTTAAAATGGTATTCTTATCTGAAATTCCAATATTTAAATTAATGTCATTATTTCTAGTGGCAAATTTTTTGAACAAAACAGGATTAGGTTCAACATTTATTCCAAACCACCCTTTTTTATAGAATTTTTTTGTATTACTAAATCTATCAGGATCGTTTGCACCAATATCAACATAAAAACCATTTTTTTTATTATTTAGTAAATGACTAATTACTAAATCTTCTTGATGTTGGCTGTATGACTTCCTAATAAGTTTAACCAATAAAAGCTTTAGTTCATTAATTGCATATTCTATTGATTTTTTAAATCCGTATATTTTAACCTTTTGAAATAAATCACTCACATTAGCTCCTTGAGTATAAAAAGACTAATATCTAGGTAAAAATGTTCTTATCAAAACCATTTCATAAACCGGCATTCCTAAATATTTCACTCCATTCAAACTGTTTTACGTAAGCCAACGCATTTTTTCTGAATTCATATAACTTTTTATCGTTAGTTATAATTTCTATTACTGCATTTGATATGGTTTTATGATCTGGCTTAATAATTTTTCCACACTTATTGCCTTCTATTTCATGCGCATTATGAGTTATGTCTGTGAGTAATATTGGCAACCCTGCTGACAAATAATCTTTTAATTTTGTTGGATCTGCAAAATAGGTGAATGATATGTCTCCATTCTTATCGTATTTATCATACATAGCAATTGATAATGCACTATCTGACATCATAGCATCTAGTTTTCCTCTATCTTTAACCCAGCCAGTGAATGTCACATATTTTTCAATATTGAGATCTTCTGCCAAACCTCTTAGATAAGTTTCATATTCTCCACCACCTATAATTATGAAGTGAAAGTCTTCAATACTTTTTACAATTTCTGGCACGGAGTTTAATACATGCTGAACCCCTTGTTTTTCAAGTAGATTGCCAATAAAGATAAGCTGATGTTTTTTTATTTCTTTAAAGGGTTTTCTTTTCACCCTGTCATACCAAATACCTATAGGAACTACTTTCTGCTTAGAGTAATATTTATTATGCAATCTATTGAACTTTTCTCTTGCATCTGCAATTCTGTTAGAAACATTCCAAATTTGATTTGAATGTCTCACACAATATGAATCAATTGAATGATACAAATAATTCAATAATTTGTTATTGAATCTTTTAGGACTAAAATCGATAGTATAGTATATCACCTTATCAACCAATCCCAATTTTCTCAAAATTATTCCAGAAATCGTATTTAAATTATTAACTCCTACAAACAAATCATATTTACTTTTTTGCATATATACAATCTTAATGTTTTTATAGACTGTCATTAAATATTCAAAAATAGAATTACTGTTATTATTAATTAAAATTTTCTTTTCTTTTCTAATTCCTAGATTGTAAACTTCGTAGAATGATTTTTTTTCAGAGTCACTATTTAACGGGTGTGCAATATATAGCAATTTATTTATTTTTTCTGATATTAAATACTCCTGTAAAGCTTGTGCAGCCCCATAAACTAGATAATGTGTTGAAATAATTATATTGCTATGTCTGGTCATCTAAACTCTATCTTTTATTGATGAATATATTTGCATTAAAATATCATCAATACCATACTTATACTCCCATTTTGGATAGTGATCTTTAAATTTACTGATATCACTAATCCACCAAATATGATCACCTACTCTATTTGTTTCACTATATTTATGATTCATCTTTCTTCCTACTATATCTTCACACATTAGAATCCCCTCATGCATGGAGCAATTTGAGTGCCTACCACCTCCAGCGTTATATACTTCACCACACCTAGGACTTAGATAAAAGTACCAAAACATATTAACCAAATCATACGAATGAATATTGTCTCTAACCTGCTTACCTTTATAACCAAACACTGTGTAAGTAGATCCGTCAATTGCACACTTCATTAAATAACTTAGAAATCCGTGTAGCTCGGTACCACTGTGGTTTGGACCAGTTAAACACCCGCCTCTAAATACCGCAGTATTCATATTAAAATATTTCCCATACTCCTGAACCAAAATATCTGCTGCAACTTTACTAGCGCCAAATAAAGAGTGCTTTGTTTGATCAATACTCATATTCTCATCAATACCATTGTCAAAATATTCATGATTAACATCTATTTCCCATCTTGTATCCAGTTCAATAAGCGGCAAAGAATTTGGAGTGTCTCCATAAACCTTATTTGTTGAAGTAAAAATAAATACAGCATCTTTACTAAAGGTTCTCATGGCCTCTAACAACACCAACGTTCCATTTGCATTTACAGTAAAATCCTTTATAGGGGCCTTTGCAGCCCAATCGTGACTTGGCTGAGCAGCAGCATGAATAATAAGTTTTATATCATTACCATACTCTTTAAATAATTTATATATTTCTTTTTGATCTCTAATATCAATATTAAAATGCTTGTAATTTAATATGTCTCTTTCTAGCCTATCTCTATTCCAATTAGTGGAAGCACTATGCCCAAAAAATTCCTCTCTCATATTGTTATCTATACCAACCACTAAATCAAATTTATCGCTAAAAAAATCTACCGATTCACTTCCAATAAGCCCTGCACTTCCTGTTATTAAACAGATATTCATATAAATTTACCTTTTTTTAATATATAAGTGACACCAACTAAAAATCTCAGCAGGTACATTCCACTAGTTAATATAGGGTGACTCAACAACTTAATAAATTTCCCTTTTTCTAGAAACACGCCCATATACCTGTACCAAAATCCAAACTGCATAGATATATCTTTATCGTTTTTTCCCCATTTTGCTAAATAGATGTCAAAATTACTAGCATAATATGCTTTCTTTTTAAGGTATTTACCCAAAGCTATATCAGCTTCATTGTGAAAGATTACATTAGAATATTTTTGAACAACAACGCCTCTTTCATGAACAAAGTCACTCAAGGTCCAAACTGTAAAATCCCTCTTAATTATCTCTAATAATCCTATACAACCTATTTGTTTAATTTTTTTATCTATATCCCAATCCTCTGGACCACTCATACTCTCATCAAATCCTCCAACCTCTTGAAATTTTTCTTTATAAAAAAACCTAGCGCCATCGATTACAGTTCCATTATAAAAACTTCTTTCAAACCTGCGAACTTTTGAAAAATAACTAGTTCCTAATATTACCTCAGGTATGTGAAGTGCGATATTTTTATTATTACTTATAAATTTAACACAATCTTCTATAAGATAAGGCCCTAGAACCATATCAGCATCTACAAACATTGTATATCGCCCCTTTGATTTTATTAACATACCATAATTTCTTTGGGAACTTCTTTCTGGGCCTTTGTTAAACACTTTATTAGTGTATTTCCTTGACAATGCTTTAGTTTTATCAGATGAATTGTTATCAACAACAATTATTTCAATGTTGTTATAGGTTTGATCTTGAATAGAAATTAAACAATTTTCAATATTTTTTTCTTCATTTTTTGTTGTAATTACAATCGAAACTAAAGGTTGAATATTATTCATTATTATCTCAACTTACTAATTAGTTCTTTCTTAAATATATAGCCAAAAATAAAGTTTATCCCATAAAAAAAGTGTGTTGGAACAACAAAAAATAAAGAAACTATAGTTACTAAAAAACTCTCATATTTTAAAGTATGAAAACTTCCTATCAATAATGCAATAAAATACAAGGCCCAACCAGATATTAATACTAAGTGAAGCTGGTAAGGAAGAAGAAAGTAAAATAAAGTGATAATAAGAAACAAAGTAAAAAAAGAAGGCAGAAAGTATTTCAGCTTATACGATGTCTCTGGATATTTTTTAGTCAAATAACCTCTATGAAGGCCATAAGCACCAACTTGCTTTAGGTGGGACCTTAAACCTGTTCTTCGATGATGCCAAACTATAATGTCTGGAGCATATATTAACTTTTTACCAATTGTTTTAAGCCTTAAAAAAAGCCTTGTATCTTCTCCAGGCCAATACTTGCAATCAAAACCGCCCACAGATAAAAAATTTTCTTTTTTAACCATCAGATTAACTGATGGCCAGTCATCTATTTCTTTTGATTTGCCAACTGGTACATACCTCTCAGGTGCGCCGCCTGTATATTTACTCAAAAATACAGCTCCTGATACTCGCTGCCAAAAACCGTCACTCGGAGGAGTAATGCCTGGGCCACCCACAGCTATAACATTGGGGTCTCCAAAGTACTCACTTGCAATTTCAAGAATATTTGACTTAGGGTAAGAGTCATCATCAAGAAAAACTAAAATATCTCCTGTAGATATTTTGGCACCAAAATCACGCTTATCAGCAGGGCCAACCCTTCCTGAATCAACTACAGTTATTCTCTTGTCATCAATCCACTCAGAGTCTTCTGGGTTGTTTGGGATAATAAAAAGTTCCCATTCATGCCCCGTTAAGGCTTGTATATAAGGCACGGTCTCCCTTATATAATCGTTAATAGATTTGACAGGGATAATAATACTATATTTGGGCATGAATCTAATTATTCTCTACAAAGATTTCCTTAGTAGATGTATTGCTTTCATGGCGAGTCAGATTAAATATATGTTGACGCACTCTACGAATAGCTCTTAAACCATAAGTAAACAAAAACTGCCAATCCCTCTTTTTAAAACTAGTCAAGAATACTAGCTGCCTCAAGATAAATCTTGGATGGAAGGCGATAGAGTACATTTCTCTTACTGCCTTATAGTATTGGTCATGCGGTATCGGGGTTTTGACAATGAGCTTGCTCATATCAAAGTCATCATAGTTATCTGTCAGTAATACTCCCTCTCTTATACATTCCTCGTGATATGGGGTATAGTCAAGGGGAGTACATAAGGTAACCTGCAGGGTTCTAGCTAGCCCGCTTAACATTAAACGCTTAACCTCAGATACTGTTTTATCAAGTTGGGCTTGGGTTTGCCAATAGTAGCCAACCATAATGGTAAGGTGTGGGTGAAGCCCATATTTAGTTAACCATTTAAGGCAGTCTTCAACGTGTTGTAATTGGTAACCCTTGTTAAGGCGTTTCAGAGTATCGTTGTCTGCTGCCTCGTATCCCAACAAAACGAAACGGAAGTTTGCTTCTCCCATGAGCTTAATGGTCTCTTCGTCTAGATACTCAAAACGGGTATTAATGCCAAAATAGCAATCTTTTTTGTGTAGCCCCCTGTCAATAATTCCTTGGGCAAATTGTCTAGCCTCTTTGCCTCTATACCAGACACCAGAGTCATCAAATATCTCTTTAACGCCATATTTGTTAATGAGGTTTTCATACTCATCCAAGCTACGCTCAACCGACATCATTGAGAAGGTTAAGTCAGGACCGTTGTATCTACAAAAAGTGCACTTACCAAACATGCAGTCCCTAATCACACTGCTAGCATATGTACCTGGAGTTTGCAGGAAATTACCATTTTCATAGGCATAATTTTTCCACTGCACAAGATCACGATTAACTAATGGTGAACTGTCCAATGGCTCCACCTGTCTAAAGTCACCTGTAGACCTTAATTCTCCGCTATCTAGACGAATAAGCATACCGTCACCTGGGTAATCGATACGCCAATTGTCATTCTCATTAATGAAAGGTATTAGTCTGTGGAGTGCAAAATCAACATTACTACTCCTTAGTACCATATCAGCATTACACATTTTCATCGTTTCTTCTGGTTTTCGCATTGAATGGTAGCCGGTCATAATGACTATACTGCTAGGCAATTCTTGCTTTATTCTGTCCACTGTATCCCAATAAAACTTCATTACAGGTGTGGTACTTTCCAGTACAACAACGTCTGGTGCTTCCTTTGTCAAATCATCTAACCACTCATCAAAAGTTTTAAGTTGGGCATTGCCATCATCCCAATAAACACTGTAACCCATTTCTTTAAGGTAAGTTGCAGCCTGGGCATAGGTAACCGGCAACAAGTAAGTTGGCTCTTTAAAGAACTGAACGTTACGATTTTGCGATACCATAGCCTTTTGACCATATTCATTGACAATTGGTGGGTAGGATATTGCTATTTTCATTTTATTTAATTAGAAAAATACTTCAGTAATTATACTGTCACCAGAAACACCTTTGGAATGCAATATATCAAACACATCGACTATCATATTTCTGTTACCACAAACATAAACTTGTGTGTCCATTGATATCTCCATACTCGATAGATAATCTGTCACCCTTCTAGGTTCATCACTACCTTTCGGTTTAGATATGCAAGATATATATGCACCATCTGCGTAAGCATTGGAGTCGTAACACTCATCTACGCTTCTAACACCATGCACTATTTTGTACTTTATTTTGGCATATGTTTTAATAAACGAATGAAATGGGGCTATACCTGTACCTGTTGCAATAAATAAATAATCCTGGCTTTGATTGAGTGGATCTGTTAAGCAAAACTTGCCATAGGCCCCGTCAACCTCAACCAAGTCCCCAGGCTTAAGTTTTTGTAGTTCTGAACTAATTAAGCCTCCCTCAACTGAACGTATCAAGAAATCTAAGTACTTAGAATCGGCTGATGAGTACATAGAGTATTCCCTATTAATTCCTATATCTGGTATGCCAACATTAAAGCACTGTCCAGATATTATAGTTATATCTGGGCGCTCTACCCTTAACCTAAAGGTATTCTTGCTAAGGTGCTCAATATCTAATACTGGATAAGTGTTCATAGTTTAAGAACTTTTTTAAAGTAATCTATAGTCTCTAGTAAGCCTTCTTCCAGCTCTACTTGTGGACTCCAATGAAGCTCTTCTTTTGCCAGCGATATGTCTGGCTGTCTTTGTGTAGGGTCGTCCTGAGGCAATGGCTCAAAATCTATGATTGACTTAGAACCAGTCATTTGAATAACCCTCTCTGCCAACTCTAGAATAGTAAATTCTGTTGGATTGCCAGTATTGACCGGGCCAGAAAAATCATCTGACGAGCCCATTAACCTTACAAACGCCTCAATCAAATCATCTACATAACAAAAGGAGCGAGTCTGTGTACCGTCACCATACACAGTGATTGGCTCACCTGTTAATGCTTGAATAATAAAATTAGAAACAACACGTCCATCATTAGGGTGCATATTTGGGCCATAAGTATTAAATATTCTAGCCACTTTGATGTTTAGATTGTGTTGCCTTTTGTAGTCAAAGAAGAGTGTTTCTGCGCAACGCTTGCTCTCATCATAACAAGAACGTACACCATTTGGATTAACCCTTCCCCAGTAACTTTCTGGCTGCGGGTGCACATCAGGATCACCATACACTTCACTAGTAGAAGCCTGCATAATTTTAGCTCCAGTGCGTTTTGCTAGGCCCAGCATATTCATCGCACCTAACACTCCAGTTTTAATGGTGTGGACTGGGTCGTGTTGGTAATGAATTGGCGATGCTGGGCAAGCCAAGTTATATATTTCATCAACCTCCATATAGAATGGGAACACCACATCATGACGTATTACTTCAAAATTCACATTATTCCTTAGATGTTCAATATTACCCTTAGTGCCTGTAAAAAAATTATCTAGGCATATGACTTCGTGTCCATCGTTCAACAACCTTTCACAAAGGTGTGTGCCCAAAAATCCAGCACCGCCAGTCACTAATACTCTCTTAGACTTACTATAATTACGCTGTTGCATTTCCATTTTTATATTCTCTCCATAATAATCCATAACCCAACAATGATAGTGTTATACCGCTGATAAACATAATGAATACTATATTCAGTAAATTGTCGTGGTAATAATAAATCGCAATTAACTGTAGTGGCGCCAAAACTATAAATAAGTAGGCAAACAAAACTCTACCCAAAGCAATTAGAAAGTGCTCTGCCACCATAATCAGTGCCATCGGCAACATGGCAAAACCAAAATATTTGAGTATTTCAGCTGCAGGTCTGTAATCTTCTCCATATAGTACGGTGATAACTAAGTCACTAAAATGGTAATAAAAGAGTGCCCCTATTGTACAAAGTAGTGTTGTAATAACGACCGCTTGAACCAAAAAAATGGCGCTACTTTTACCATTATAATAGTTTTCTGCAACCATAGGAAACAGGGCTAATACAATACCTCCTGGGAGGTACATTACCGCTTTACCTAGAATTGATGCTGCCGCATAAACACCGGCATCTTGATCTGAAAAAAAATGCTTAACCAATATTAAATCCATTTGAGTCATAAGCACAAAGGCAATATTCGCCATTAAAACTGGAACTGCAGCGCGATATGTAATACTCGTATTACTAATAGATTCACCATTTCTCTTACCTAATGATCGACGTAAAACAACATAAATAAAAATCAAAATGATGATAAATGAAATCAACACCCCGCCTAGAGCGCCACTAACCTGAAAACCGAAGTAAACTAGAACAACAGCAGCCACTATCTTTATTAGAGGATTTAATACAATACTAACTGCCAGCCATTTAAAATATTGAAGTCCTTGTAAGTAGGCCATATTGACAGTAAAAGGATAGGCAATAAAAATAATGGCGACTAGTAAATTAAGGTCTGTTGTATTTTCTATTTCCAGAAACTGTTTTATAGATTCAAGATAAAATAATACTGGTATTAGAAATACCATTGCAAATATTAATATCTTTTTATTAACCATGTAAAATAAATATGAACGATGATTCATATGCTCATCTGACCGGTAAGCTGACACCTTTCGTGATAACACCATAGATAAAGTGTTAAGTGTCGCTCCAAAAATCATAATAATTGCCATGAGCGCATTAAAGACTCCGTACTCAGGAACACTAAGCATTCGTCCCATGACGATTTGGAACACGTAGCCAAGTGCTCCTGCAATAAGACTTCCTGCAAGTAACCAAAAACTGGCCTTTGCTAGTTTTCCAAAAAATAATTGTTGTATTTGTTGCTTCAATTTTTGCCAATCTGTTTTGATTCTGTTTTTGAATAATTGAGCTTTTCTCGTACGATATAAAGCGGCCTATTAATGACCTCAGTATGGATATTTCCAACATAAAGAGCCACCAAACCTATCGCCATAAGAACTAAACCGATCAAAAATGTGTTGGTAACAACTACGATCGCCAATGGCGAATAATTCAACTCACTTGCATTAAAATAATTAATCAGCATCCAAGAAAGTAAAAATCCACTAATTAAGGTAATTAATACCCCCAAGTACCCTGTCAACTTTAACGGCCAAAGAGAGAAAGAAGTGATACTGTTGAGCGCTAATTGCCAAAGCTTTGAGTAAGAATATCCGGCTTCTCCTTTATGACGAGCAACCGCCTCAAACTCTATATAAACTTTTTTAAATCCCATCCAATCCATAATCCCTCTAAACATACGCTCTCTTTCGGTAACTTGACGAAAGGCATGGATAACTTTTTTATCGTACAAACGAAAATCTGTTGTTTGTGATTCCATTTTGACGCCAGATATTTTTGACATTAGCCAATAGAATGTCTTTGAGCCTATTCGCTTTAATAGGGGCTGTTTTTCAATGCTGGTACGAATAGTAGCAACAATCTCATAACCCTCGTTCCATTTATTGATAAACTCAGATATAAGTTCAGGGGGATGCTGCAGATCTGCATCAATACAAATAATAGCGTCTATATCTTCTGCCTCATGGACTCCAGCTGTTAGTGCTATCTCCTTGCCAAAATTGCGAGACAAATCTAATACTTTGTTTTTGTGATCTATTTCAGCTAATTTACATAGCACTGAAAAAGATTCATCTGAACTCCCGTCATTAACAAATATGTATTCCCACTGATAATCTGTCAACTTTTCAGTAACAATGTTGAGTCTTTTGTATATATTGAGTATGCTTTTAGCTTCGTTATATACTGGCACAATTATGGAAATTTTTTGCTTCATTGGGTCTCCCTCCCATAAAAATCTTCAAATCTTATAATATCGTCCTCACCCAGACAGGTTCCACTCTGAGCCCCGATAATTTCTAGCACCTTATCAGTTAAATTAGCGATCGAGTGTTTGACTTTTATAGGGATATATGTTGATTGGTCTTTTGTTAGTGTTGCTGTCTTTTCTCCACTAGTTACTGTAGCTACACAACTAATTGTCTCCAAACAAATCGCGAGTATAAACCTTTTCTTTTATATCAACCAAATCATCTGCCATACGGTTGGCTACTATTATATCGCTTAATTCCGTAAAAGTAGCCAGGTCATTGATAACTTTAGATTCAAAGAACTCTATATCTTCAGTTTCTGGCTCGTAAATAATTACCTCGATATTTTTAGCCTTGATTCGTTTGATAACCCCTTGGATAGCAGATGACCTAAAATTATCACTCCCGGTTTTCATGATAAGGCGATAAATTCCTACCACCTTTGGTTGCTTACTAATGATCGAATTGGCAATGAAATCTTTGCGGGTCGAGTTAGAGTCAACAATGGCACTTATTAAGTTATTGGGTATATCTTTATAGTTATAACTAAGCTGCTTAGTGTCCTTAGGAAAGCAATAACCCCCATAACCAAAAGACGGGTTATTGTAGTTGTTTCCAATGCGTGGCTCTTTGACTACTCCTTGGATAATTTGTTTTGAATCTAGGTCGTACGTCTCAGCATAGGAATCAAGCTCATTGAAAAATGCAACTCGCATAGCCAGATAAGAGTTAGAAAAAAGTTTGACAGCCTCTGCCTCAGTGTTACCAGTGAATAAAACATCTGCATCCTTCTTATCTGTACACTCTAACAAAAGGTCTGAAAATTGTTTGGCCCTGTCTGAAGATTCTCCAACAATAATCCTTGAAGGGTATAGGTTATCTTGAATTGACTTGCCTTCTCGTAAAAACTCAGGAGAAAAGATAATGTTATCAATAAAAAATTTAGCTTTGATGCCTTCTGTAAAGCCTACCGGGACAGTTGACTTAATTACAATTACCGCATTCGTATTGATACTTATAACATCTTTAATTACTGACTCTACTGAACTTGTATCAAAGTGATTGGTTTCTGGGTTATAGTCTGTTGGCGTGGCAACAACCACGAAATCAGCCTCACTGTATGCGTAATATTTATCTAGAGTGGCCTCGAATGATGCATTATGAATGCTCCTTCTGTTTTTATTATGTAAATTGGTTAAATGCTTTTGTACCTCATCATCCTTAATCGGTGACATACCTTTATTAATCTGGTCCACCTTATGTTTAACAATATCGAGAGCAATTACTCTATGGTTTTTCGATAGTAGTAGACCTAAAGAGAGACCAACATAACCAGTTCCTGCTATAGCTATTTTCATAAATATAGAAATATATAGTAATGATTCATTATATTAATAGTTCTAAAGCAATAACTAATTAAATATACAATTAGTTATAAGACCAAGTAAAAGTCGACTTAAAAAGAGTGTCATTATAAACTATAAACATAATATAAAGTTTTATTAGTTTATAGTAATTATTAAATTTCAAACAATCGCTTAATTGTATTAGATTATAGTGTACAAACCTATAAATAAATTGAACTTTGAATGGCAACTTAACCCAGAGTTTTTCTTATAATGTCAGAAATAGAAGTGGTTATATAAAACCATAGAGAGTTTGTAGTATTCCTTCATTTAGTTAATTATTTTGTTGAACATGAACTTGTAGTATTATTTGTAAATGTAAATGAAAATATTGAAAAAAATAATAGCATTAGTTATATCAAAATGAGTAGTTTTATATAATTAAATGTAATTTTTAAATAAAAACTATATTAGACAAAATAAAGATTTGAGTGAATATTGTAAAATAAATTATATTTTGTTATAAAATCAGACATTCAAACCAATCACCTAACACATTAGAGATTTTCTGAGTATAGATTGCATTTTTTTGCCATATCTATATTCTAGAACAAAAAATACATTAAAAACAAGAATACAATGATTAACAAGTGTCTATTCCCAGCAGCAGGATATGGAACAAGATTTTTACCTGCAACTAAATCAGTTCCCAAGGAAATGCTTCCAATTCTGACTAAACCTTTATTGCAATATGGTGTTGAAGAAGCCCTGGGTGCAGGCATTAGAACAATGGCCATTGTTACAGGAAGAGGGAAAAGAGCTATTGAAGATCATTTTGATAATGCTTATGAATTAGAATCTCAACTAACAGGAACCTCAAAAGAGCATCATCTTCATGAAATTAAAACAATAATTGAAAAAAGTACTTTTACTTATGTAAGACAATCTCAAATGCTTGGTTTAGGCCATGCAATATTAACTGGGGAGCCTCTTATTGGGAATGAATCATTTGCTGTACTGCTTGCCGATGATTTATGTACAGGTAGTGGTGATAGGAATATATTGTCACAAATGATAGAAGTGTATGAAAAATACAAATGCTCAATAATTGCAATTGAAGAAGTTCCAATTGAATTGAGTAATCAATATGGAATTATTTCTGGAAAATTAATTAATGGAACAAAAGATACTTATCTTGTTGACAATATGATTGAGAAGCCAGAGAGCAAGGATGCACCAACAAATTTAGGTATTATTGGCCGTTATATCTTAACGCCCGATATCTTTGAAATTATCCGTGACCTGAAACCAGGTATAAAAGGAGAGCTTCAGATTACTGATGCCTTGTTAGTCCAGGCAAAAAAAGAAAAAGTAATAGCATTTAAATTTCAAGGCAAACGATTTGATTGTGGTGGTATTCGTGGCTTCATTGAAGCAACTAATTACTTTGCCAAACAAGAAGGAATCTTATAATTCTTACTTTTTATTAACAATATACATGAGATCAGCAATCTTAGTCTCTGGCTTAAACTCTGGAACAGCTCTTATTAACAATTTTCTTATCTCTGTCTGATCACAATTATCAACAGCCTTCTTCAATTCATCAATTATCAATTTAAGCTCATCCCAGACTATCATTTTTTCTTTTGCTCTCATAATCATAGAATTCTTTGTAGAAGTTACTTTGTCACCAATTAAAAGCTCCTCAAACATTTTTTCCCCAGGTCTTAAACCTGTATATTTAATCTCAATATCACCATTAGGATTATCACTATCTCTTACCTCAAGACCACTTAAATGGATCATTTTTATAGCCAAATCAATTATCTTAATTGGATCACCCATATTGAGAACAAATACATCTCCTCCATTACCCATTGCGCCAGCCTGGATAACTAGTTCAACAGCTTCAGGTATTGTCATAAAATATCGAATTATTGAAGAATCTGTCACAGTAACAGGGCCTCCATTCTTTATTTGCTCTTTAAACAAAGGGATAACGGAACCACTAGAATTTAATACATTACCAAAACGTACGATACTAAAACGTGTATTAAAATTATTTCCATCTACATCCTTATTTTTTGATAGTGCTTGCAGAATTAATTCAGCAAATCGTTTTGACGCTCCCATGGTATTTGAGGGACGAACGGCTTTATCAGTTGAAATTAAAACAAAAGTATCCACCTTTGCTTTAATGGCAACTTGAGCGCATCTAAGAGTGCCAAAAACATTATTTATTACTCCTTCTGCATTATTAAACTCAACAATTGGAACATGTTTGTATGCCGCAGCATGATAAATAGTGTTTACATTAAATAAATTAAAAACGTGACTTAAGCGGGTGCTGTTATTTACTGACCCCAATATTGGATATACATCAATATTTGATTTACTTAACGATGATAATTCTTTTTCAATACTATAAAGTGCAATTTCACTTCTTTCAAATAGTATTAATTTCCGAGGCTTAAGTGAAATGATTTGCCTACATAATTCTGAACCAATTGATCCTCCAGCACCTGTAACCATAACAACTTTATTAAATATATTAACACTTAGTAGATCTTGATCAGCCTCAACCACATCTCGCCCCAACAATTCATCAATACTTATTTCTCTGAGGTCGTCAATTTTTATATTACCTCGTGCTATTTCTGATAAAGATGGTAATGATCGAACTAGAACTGGGAGTGTTTCCAAAAAATTAATAATTTTATTTCTATTACTAATACTTGTTGAAGGTAAAGCAATTAATACTTCTTTTATATTTTTTTTATAAATTAAATCCTTTAAATCATTTTTTGAAATTACTAAAAGATTATTTATTTTTTGATGAATTAAATCAGAACTATCATCCACGAAAGCTATAGGATTATAATCATCTGATTGATAAAGGACTGTTGATAGTTGTCTTCCTGCTGATCCAGCTCCAAATATAACCACATTATTTAGTTCTTTAGTCTTTTTTTTAATCTCGGCAAAAGCAAATATCCATCTGACAAACAATCTTATTCCGGTTAATAAAAAAATTCCTATAATTGGATTTATTAAGATAACTGAACGAGGAATTCCCTCAATAGCTGCCAGAAAGCTAAAAATACCCCAGACTAAAGTAAATAAACCAAAAGCTTGAACAATCTCCCAAATTGATCTGAGCCCCATAAATCTTAAAACAGCCTGGTACAGTCCAAATCTAATAAATATAGGGATAGCTAGAATTGGAGAAGCATAGATAACCCATATTAAATCATCTCCAGGGACATACCATCGATCTAATCTGATCGAAAAAGACAACAACAGGGACAGCACAACAAAAGCTGAATCAACTAATATCAATAAAATTTGCTTAAATTTTCGAGGTAACGAAATTAAAGAAACTAACAATTTATTTATATAATTAAACATCCTTAGATAAATTTGAATTTCATAAAACAAAATACATTAAAAAGATCAATGATACCAATAAATAGCTAATAACCCTTCCGTACAGTATTGAGTATACATTTTGCTTCCAAACTTCATCTAAGACATTATTATCCATTGAACGGCTTAACATTGGATCAAGATAGAAAGCCACAATAAGTGCTCCAACACCATGAAAAGCTGCAGTAAATTGACTCAAAGTTAGTCTATATTCAGGGAATTTAATTGCCAATAAAAACGATATAAAAAAACCATTTGCAAGAAAAAGATAAGCAGAAAACGCAGCAAAAGTTTTCCTAATATTTAATTCTGAAAAAGTACAAAAATTAATTTCTTTGAAAGAATTATTAGAATAATTTTTAGAATGAAAAGACTTAAATAGCGCCGAAGGAATTTGGCCATTGTCATAATGTAAAAATACTTTTAAAAAATAGTGCTGGATAAAATTTAATTTTATTAATATCAATAATGCCATTAGGAAAGCCATCATTAGAGATATTATTACTATAATCAAGTAGTCATCTAATTTTATTCCTGACTCAACCAAAAAAGCTAATGCTGGTAAAAAAATTACTAATAAAAACCTACTAGCAGTATAAATTGATTGTTGCAATGTTGTACCTAAAGCAAGTCTTCCAGCAAGTCTTCCAGCAACTCTTGATCCAATAGAGGCCATCTCGATAGCTTGTAATAAAACATATCCAAAAATAACAACTAAAATTAGAAGAGTATTCATTTTTATAATATCAATAAATTCATTACAAATTAATGCCTAATTCCATCACTTCTCACTGCTATAAAAATTGTATCTACCATAATCTTTAAATCAAAATAAAATGATCTATTATTAAGGTATTCAACATCTAGCTTTACTTTTTCAAGGATTGTTAAATCGTCTCTTCCATTTATCTGAGCCCATCCAGTCAATCCAGGGGTTAGTATATCTACTTTATATTTTTTTCTTAGTGATATTAAATCATCTTGATTGAACAATGCTGGACGTGGACCAACAAAACTCATTTCTCCTTTTAAAATTGAAAATAACTGAGGCAATTCATCAAGACTTGATTTACGGAGAAAAGAGCCAATTGGAGATATAAAACTCTCTGGATTTTCTAATAGATGAGTTGCTATTTGAGGTGTATTTTCATTCATTGTTCGAAATTTTGGCATTCTAAAGATTGCATTATCCTTACCAATTCTATCCGACCAATGCAGTACTGGGCCTTTAGATGATGTTCTTATCATAATGGAGATAAACAGCATCGGCAATATTAAGACAAAAAGAAGAATAAATGTCAATATTAAATCAAAAAATCGTTTCATTCATATCCTTAATCGAACGATGAGCTATAAAACCAAGTGACTTTAATTTTTCAGAAGAATAATATTCATTTCCCATTAATTTATTTAATTTAAATTTAATGCTCGGACTTATTAAACATGCTATTGTAAATATAAATTTTGGAACATACCATCGTGGAATAGGTTTTTTGATAACTTTACACATTGCTATATAAATACCCCTTGAAGAATAGGCAATACCATCTGTTGCTATGAAAATTTCCCCTTTAGTTTTTCTGTTATTAGCTATAAAAACCAACGATCTTACAAGATCATCGACATGTATCATGGATCGTCGATTTCTAGTTTCTGGAAGAGGGGGAAACCAGCCACGATTAATTTGATCTAACATTAACTTTAAATTTCCCTTTACTCCTGGCCCGTAAACTAATGAAGATCTGATTATGGTAACATTCAAATTAGTTTTATCACTTAACTCTAATAGCTTTAGTTCTGCCTCTCTCTTACTTTTTCCATATACCCCTGAGGGCTCATATTGATTATCTTCATTTTGGCATTCAATTTCGCCTAATGACCCTCCAGCTTTTACACTGCTTAAAAAAACGAATTTTTTTATACCTTCATTAACTGCTAATTTTGCCAGTTTAATTGTGGCATCTACGTTGATACTATAATATAAATCATTAATATCTGAGTCTTTTCTAAAATCATGTGATAATCCAGCTAGATGAAATATAGTGTCTACTCCAATAAGTGCGTTTTTTGGTATCTCATCAATTTCAAGGTTACAGATAATAGTATCCTGATCTTGTTGATTTCGAGATAATAATCTTAACTTACACTGATCTTTACTTAAATACTTTATTAAATGCCTACCTACAAAACCTGAGGCACCAGTTATTAGTATGCTCATAATAATTTATCTTTGCTTGGTCTAATTATCATTTCAAAAAAGCGTATAAGGTAGCGCACAGTTTGAAATATATAGGGAGCCCAGATTTTATTTGACCTAAGGGACTGTCTAACTTCTTTAATAATCATAATGGCGCTCTTATATCCTGAATTACTTAAACCACCCTGCATCATAATCACAGATAACTGATTTAGATAAGTCCATTTAACTTCTCTTTCATGAAAAATTTTAACAAAAAAATCGAAATCGCTTGCTATTTTGAAGTCCGTAGAATAGCCATTTGTATAATCAAATAGAGATTTACTTACAAAACAAGATGGGTGAGGAGGCATCCATCCCACATTTAATAGCCATTCTCTGAAATAATTAGCTCTGTAATATCGCAATATTTTTTTTGAATGAGGATTAATAATAACAACATCAGAAAATACTATTTCAGATTTTGTCTCAATCATTTGGTTAACTGACGAAGAAATAACCTTACTACTAGTATATTTATCGTCAGAATGCAGAACCCCAATTATTTCTCCACTTGCATATCTTAACCCTTTATTCAACGCATCATAGACTCCATTATCAGGCTTAGATTTAAATATTGAAATATTATGTAAATTACTATTAATAATATTTACTGTACCATCATTGGAACCTCCATCAATAACGATATATTCTATATTGGGGTAATCTTGAGACGAAACTGAGTCAATTGCGTTTTGAATAGAATTTTTATTATTAAAAACTACAGTAATTATAGAAACTAATGGGAAATTATCCATAGCACTAATTATAATTCAAAAATACAGCATATAGCTTATTAACAAGAATTTAAAGAAATATTAGCTATTAAATTAAGTTATTTTTAATGCTTGGATTAAATGACTTATTGTAATAAAGACCGATAGGGATAGTTGCATACATCATCATCAAATAACTTCCAAATATGTTGTGAGTTCCAGCCCATACAGGAATTAAAATAATTATATATCCTGTCCAAAATGCTAAATAACGATCGCCAATATTAAACAAGGATTTGAAGAAAATAAGAGTTCCAATTAAGCCACAAAGTAAAAAAAGACAGAACGTAACTGGTATACCAACTTCTGCAGCCATAATTATCCATCCACCTTCACCTCCAAAAGAATCAGAATAATTACCTCCGCCTACTAAGTGAGCTCCTGTAGCATAATACGACCAACCATCTCCTAATAAGCCATTTCTAAGAAGATCATCTGCTGAGAAAAAAACCACATTAAGTCTTTTAGGAATTTCAGGTGCTGCATCTAGAAACCTTTGAATGATTATTAAAATTGACTCAGCCCCATAAACCGATATACAAATAGCTGCAAGGAAAAAAGTAAAAATTATTTTAGGCTTATGTTCTGAAAAAGTAAAGAGGTACAAAGCCATAAACAAAATCAAGGGATAAAGAGCCGCTCTTTGTGAAGTAATCAAATTGCATACAAGAATAACAATCATTATTAACGCTCTTTTATTTGGAGTTACATACCTGCAAAGCAATAATAACAATGCAGAAAAACCCCACACTACTTGCCCAAATTTTCCGGTATGGAGGAAAATCGAATGAGGCCGATATAAATTTACGCTTGGAAACAATGCATTAATTTTTTCATCGTAACCTCCAAAGCCCTTGCTTCTTCCATAATCAACCTCAGGTGGAACATAATTAATCCAGTGAGGTATAGTCTCCCAAGGGTTTGCAACAAGAATAATTTGAAAAAAACCTACAGCGGAGACCAGAATAATTAAGGTTAAAGCAACTTTAATAAATCTATTAACAAAAGGCTTATTAAAATCTATACTTGCAGCAACGACAAACCCCACTAATGGATAAAATGCTGTTCTAATTCCAAACAATAATGTGAGGGGATTATTAAAATAAAGAATACTCGAAACTAGCCCATGAATTATAAAAACCGATAATATTATGGCCCAATAGTTAAAAATTGATGGTGGTTTAAAATTGATTAATGTTCTTATAAAAATAATTACCAACACAAAATCAAGTAGAACGAACCAATAATTACTAAACAAAATATATTTCCTTAGTAATTCGACAATAATTGGAGTTAATATAACAATTAAAATTGAATTTCTGTTAAATCCAAGAGGAACAAAAGTATTCATTTATGATTGACACATATTGATTTTTTTATTTAAATAGTTAGTTCAAAAAATAAAATTTTCTTTTAAAAAAAATATTTAATTATCAAAATTCGCGCAGTTTGTAAAGTTATTACTAAGAAGTTTAATTCAATTCCTATAAGAAGTTTAATTCAATTCCTAGCTTATCAATTAAATTTTTTTTTATACTGAACTTTGAAGAATATATTCAGTTATAAATTGTTAAATAAAAATTATTACTATTCTCTTCATTTTTTAAAACAACTCCAAAAATTTTGTCTAATTATAAACAATAACTTACTATTGATTCTTATATTCGAGCCATGAAAGCGTATGTCAATGATTAGGATTGTAAGAAAATTATTAAAAACTTAATCTAAATTAATTATATGTTTACACATTCCCATAAACGCTATTCTTAATCATTTGGTAGCCCTTTATAAGCTCTTCAATTCCCCTATCTAGAGAAAATTCAGTTTTAAAGCCTGTTGACTCAATTTTTGTATTTGAAACAATATAATTTCTTTGATCAGGATCTTTTCCAATCTGCTCATCAATAAAAATAAATTCTGGAAGTTGTTTTTGAATATGCTCACAAAGCTCTTTCTTAGAAACATTAGCATCTGACAACCCAACATTATAAATTTCACCCTTCATTTCATTGTGATTATTCAATGCGTGCTGAAAAACTCTTGATACATCACGAACATGGATGTAATTTCTTTTAAAGTGGCTTTCAAACAAAACAACAAAACCATCATTAACTGCCCTATAAGTGAAGTCATTAACTAATAAATCAATACGCATCCTTGGAGACATACCAAAAACAGTTGCCAATCTAAAACTAATAGCATTTTGATGTTGCATCAATTTCTTTTCAATCTCAACCTTTTCAATTGCATACTGAGAAATTGGCCTCAATGGAGAACTTTCATTGCAATAATTGTCTTTGTCTCCAGTACCATAAGCACTATTTGTTGTAGGCATTAAAACTATCTGCTCTTTAGAAAGAAGTTTAAGCATTAATTCAATTGCATCATGATTAATTGTAGAAGCGCCTACTGGATCTAGCGAACACAAAGGGGCTCCAACTAGCGCAGCTAAAGGTATTATGACATCAGAATTCTTCATAGCCTTAGTCATTGTATTTTTTTGCCGAATATCCCCTTTTAATACTGAGAAGTTAGGGTGATAACAACAGTGGTTAAGACTGGATTGTTTAAACATAAAATTATCTAAAACAGTGACTTTATGACCTGCCGCTAGAAGATCAGGAACCATAGTAGAACCCAAATATCCAGCACCGCCAGTGACTAATATATTGTACAAAATTTTTCTCCCTATATTTGTTTTACAAAATAATTTTTAAGATTTTACATTTTATATGATCTGTTATTTGTCTTAAAAAGAGCCATTGGTCTAATTAAATAAAAAAAATAATTTATCTCTCAAAGTAACACCTATAATAAGCCCAAAAAGCTATTAACATATTACATTCTTATGAATAGAAAATTTATTGAATTCATTAAAAAATTTATACCTGAATATTTTTTAGTAATAATTAGAGCTATTTTCTTTCCTAGTAGGCTGGTTTTGTTATCTCCAACCTATAATAATGATGGGTTAGCAACATTTCATGTCGTTGATTTTATGCATGATGAACGTTTCATAAATGCAATCAAGGATGGGAAAAAATATGCAGAAAACCGACAAGATGATTTTAGAATATACATTGGTTGTGCTCTAGCTGATCATGCACAAAAATTAGACGGAGATTTTGTTGAATGTGGTGTTTGGTTGGGAGTAATGTCAAAAAGTATAATTAACTATATTGATTTTGATAACTTACCGAAAAAATTTTGGTTATTTGATACTTTTCAAGGAATACCAAAAGAAAATATGATTGAAAATGATGGTAGAGAGTTTAATTTTTATGATAATGAGGGGCTTCATGGAAAAAATAATATAATCGACAAAGAAAAGATAAAAATAATTGACTTGGTAATAGAAAAATTTTCCAAAAATAATGTAGAAATTGTAGAAGGTATTGTTCCTGAAACTCTAGAAATTGCAAAAAATGTAAAGGTTGCTTTTTTACATATTGATATGAATAATGCTTACCCAGAAGTTGAAGCTATAAAGTTTTTTTGGAAAAAGATTGTAACTTCTGGAGTAATCTTGCTTGATGATTATGCATACTCACCAGAATATAAGATACAAAAAGAATCAATTGATGAGCTTGGGGGGGAAATTGGTTTTTCTGTAATTACTCTACCCACTGGACAAGGCTTAATTATTAAGCCTTAATCTTTTGATGGTAGCAAATATTTTGTATTAATCAGATAAGATAGAAATTGATCGATAATAATCCTGAGGTATTCCTATATCAATAAATTTGCCTATACATTCTTGCCCATAAAGAGCGTTACCTTTAGCAATATAACTTGGTAGTAATTCATTCTCTAATGAAACTTTATCACCAATACTGTAATCAAAAACCCTTAATGCTTCTGGCTCTATTAAATAAACTCCACCATTAGCAAGGCCATTTAAAACATTATTATTAGATTTTAATGAAACTATTTCACCTTTTTGATCTATGTCCATAAACATATATCTATTTATTTCATCTGACCTAAATAGCGCAAAAGTCCAATTTGAACTTCTTTTTAAATGAAACTTATATAAACTATTTATATTAACTTCAAAAAAAGTATCGCCATTCAAAACAACAAATGTTTCATGTAAATTTTTAGCGGCAAATAAAAGACCTCCCCCCGTTCCAAGTGGTGAACTTTCTTCTACATACTCAATAGAAATGCCTTTATAAGAGTTGCTAAAGTGATTAATAATTACATCTTTTAGATAACCTACTGATAAGATAAATTGGGTAATGCCCTGGTTAATCCAATAGTCCATTTGATATTCAAGAAATGGTCGATTATTAATAGGAGCCATTGGTTTTGGAACTTTAGGAGCGACTTTTCTCAATCGAGTTCCTAGACCACCAGCAAGAATAATCGCTGTTCTAACCATTATTCAACTGAGTTTACTATATTGCAAATTTCATCAATTTCATTTTCTTTTAAATCTGGGAAATTACCAATATAAAAACCAAAAAAATGGATATGTTCAGTTTCTTTCAAGCTAAGAAAGAAGTTTTCTGGTAATAATTCCTTAACATACGGTTGTCGAGTCTGATTTCCACCTCCAGCACTCCCTCTTCGAAACTCAATCCCAGAGCTAGTCATTTTTTTCATGAGTCTTTCTACAAAATCTATATCAGGTTTAATTAAAATGAGATTAAAAGCATAATTACTCGAACCTTCTAATTTAAAAACTGTACGGTACTTATTCGAGTCCAACTTAGAAATAAATTTAATTAAGTTCTCTGTTCGACGCTTAACTATATAGTCTAGTCTCTTGAGTTGACTTAAACCCATGATGCCACCAATCTCATTATTGCGGACATTGTAAGCTGGATATGAAAATATAAAGTCTGGGTTTAATTCTGGGTTAGCATCTTTATAAGCTTTTTGAAGGTTTAAATCATTAGCTTCACGAACCATACCATGCGATCGAAGCATTCTTAATTGCTGATATACTTCAGCATCATTAGTACAAATCATTCCTCCTTCAATCGTACTCATGTGGTGAGCATAAAAGAATGAAAAATTTGAAATCCATCCAATGCTTCCAGCTTTCTGGCCATTATGTGTAGCGCCATGTGATTCACATACATCTTCAATGAGAGGAATTTTTTTAGTCTTCAGATGACCAATTAATTTGTCAGTTAACCCATCAAAGCCTTGAGCATGTGTTAGAAAAACTGCGCGAGTTTGATCAGAAATTTTTGCTAAAACTGCATCTGTATCCATAGCTAGCGAATAAGGATTAGTATCTACAAATACTGGAGTAAAACCATTTTGTAAAACTGATGAAATATCTGAAATCCATGTGAGGGATGGAACAATTACTTCCCCTCCATCAGGGTGCAGAATCTTAAGAACTGCCATTGTTAAAAGATTAGCAGAAGAACCTGAATTAACAAAAACACTGTACTTTACTCCAAGCCATTTAGACCATTCTTCTTCAAAGGATTTGACATATGGCCCATTCGTAAGCTTTGGGTCATCTTGCTTTAAATGTTCAATAACTTCATCCAAATCTTCACGAAGAATATTGTTACGCATTAATGGAAATTTCATATTTACTCCTTAAAAAACTTACAATCCAGCTGGCTGAAATAATACAACTTTAGATCCTGAATTTTCAAAATTAAAAGGAACATAAGTTAATTTGTTAAGAGCTTTTTTAACCCTAGATTGGTTTTCTGGCTTTACATAAAATAAAACAAATCCTCCACCTCCAGCACCAAGTATTTTGCCCCCAAGAGCTCCAGCTTTAGTAGCAGCAGAATACAAATCATTAATCATTGGATTAGTTATTTTATTTGACAGAGTTCTCTTGAGTCTCCATGACTTATCAAGCAGAATTCCAAAATCATCAAGAGAGTTATTATTACTATTTAGTATTGATGTACCTTGATCTACCATATCGTGCATTTCATTTAGTTGTGAATGGCAATTTTTAATATTAGATAACTGGCTCTTAGTAATGTCAGTTGAAAATCTTGAAACGCCAGTGAAGAAGAGCATTAAATGCTTATTTAATTCACTAAGCCTCTTGTAATCAAAAGCTTTTGGCTCAACAGAAAATGTATTATCTCTATAAAAATTTATCTCATTTAAGCCTCCATATGCCGCAGAGATTTGGTCTTGGGAGCCAACATGCTCTTTAATCAAGTCTTGCTCTATATGGATAGCTTTTTTTGCTAACTCTTGGGGACTATTTGCAATTTTTAAATATGCATTCATTGCATTGATTAAGCCAACACTAAATGATGAACTTGAACCAAGACCCGATCTTGCTGGAAGATCGCCATCATGATGAATCTCTAATCCAACTTGAGTTTTAAAATATTTTAAAATTTCCCTTACAGATGGATGTTGAATACTGTTAAGATCATTAACACTTTCAATTAGCGAGTACACAATTCTATATTTATGCTCAAAGAAAGGAGGAAGCTCTCTCAGTGTTATATAGCAATATTTATCAATTGTGGTTGCTAACACTTTTCCACCATGCTCTTTAAACCAAGCTGGATGATCAGTACCTCCTCCAAAAAAAGATATACGATATGGCGTTTTAGTAATAATCATAATTAATACGTTTTAAATTTAAAACGATATACAAAAAAATCTATAGTTTATAGTTAGTAGTTTTATACCATGAGATGGTATGTTCTATTCCTTCTTCTAATGAAACCTTAGGATTCCAACCATATAAGGAACTTGCTTTAGTGCAATCCAAACAAACTGACGTTTTTACAGTTGGCTTTGAGTTATCATAAATAATTTTTTTATTATTCATTTTAGAAACCTTTATAATTTTTTTGACCAGATTTTTAACACTAATAGCTATCCCTGAACCTACATTGATTAACCTATAAGATTCTTTATCATTACTATTAATTATTATCTTAACAAAGTCAACTAAGTCACTAATATAAAGTAAATCACGCTCTTCACTCCCATCCCCCCATATAGAAATAATATCGGAGTTTGGATTTAATACCTTATTGACTGTCGCACCCAAAACGTGAGAATTTTCTAAGCCAAATTTATCATATGGGCCATATATATTTGAATGCCTAATTGCATAGTGCTGAGTTCTTCCCAATCTTGAATAAAATTCACACATCTTTTCAATATAAACCTTTGTCCATCCCACTCCAAAATATCCAGGATAAATTTCATTGGCAGGATCAAAATCTAACTCACTAACTGGAGTACTTAAAAAAGGCTGAGACTTTGTCTGATACATTACTGTACAACTAAAAAAAATAAACTTTTTAATATGATTATCATAGCAAGATTTAAGAATAAGTGAGTTCATAACAGCATTATCAGTTACATGGACATAAGGTCGCTCAACCACATCCTTAACTCCAGTAGTATTTGCAGCTGCTTGAATAACTATATCTTGAGATTTTACGATCTTATTAACATCTTCAGAAATTGTTAAGTCTGCTTGAATAAAATTTACATTATCTATATAAAAAGGTGATTTTTTATTAAATACTGCAGTAATTATATTGCCTGGATTTTTAGATAATGATTCAACTAGGTTTCTTCCAATAAAGCCAGTAGCCCCACAAATTAAAATTTTCATCGTACTTTATATAATTATAAAAAACTTTATTTCAAATCAAATACTATAAGCTTTCCAAGTTCATTTCATTCACTATCTTTCTATTAAGCTTTAATGACAGCATCTCATTTATATGATCAATTGTTTTTTGACCAAATCTACTAAGTAGATTATCCTGGATACCTTTGTCACTGTAGTAATCCATAAATAGCTTGTCTCTTAACTTTAAAACCTCTGCTGAAGATAGATGTTTTGTTGGCAAAGGTTTACACTCATCGCTATAAAGGCCATATTCTTCCCAATTCTCTGGAACTGGTATGATTTTTTTACCAACATAGTTTTCATAGAAAGGGGTTCCTGGATATGCAAATGCTGGATAAATATTATTCCACTCAAACTCATGTTTTCTTAAAAAGTCTACATTTTTTCTGATAGCTTTTTCATCATCATCATAAAGCCCTAGTATGGCATGACCAATCATATTTATATCTGCTTCCCTAGTCATTTCTATGACCTCATCATTAGAAAGGCCCCCTTTCTTAACTGCTTTATTTATAGACATAAGTGCTTCTTCATCATCACCAGTTTCAAAGCCATATCCAATCCAATTCATACCAATTTTTTTAAGACGCTTAAGAATATCAGAAGTAACTGAATCTACTCTTGCATAACACCACATATTCAAATCATAATTTCTCTGCTCCATCAATTCACAAAACTCTTCAATTCTTGGATGCTTAATAATAAATAATTCATCCATTATTCTTAGATTTTTGACACCATGCTTCTTAACAAGAATATCTATTTCTTCAACAACAGCCTTCATATCTCTAAAACGAAAAGTTCTTTTACTATAAAGATTATTGATACAACAAAAATCACATGGATAAGCACATCCCATTGAAGTCCAGACAACACCATATGGAGACCTATTTTCAATAGTATCTTCACCAAAACAATGCCAATTATGTGCCTGGTAAATACTTGGATTTAATTTATCCCAATTGATCATTGGAAGTTCATTTACATCTATCATTTTAGGCATTTGATTAATTACATGAGTTATATTTCCTAATAAATCTTCTTTTCTATATGCCAATCCTTCAATATTACCAACAGGCTTTTTATCAATTAAACCTTTCAGAAGTAATTCTATAGTTTCATAGCCCTCTCCAATAATTACAAAATCAGCATTTGTTTCATCTAGAGTTCTTTCAGGGAGTACCGTAGGATGACCGCCATAGACAAAAGTTTTAATAGAATCAGGAAGCTTAGGTGCAACATCTTTAAAAAACTCAATTACTGCAGGCATTGTCTGTGTTGAAGCAGAAACATTTACTCCGGTTGAAAAAACTCCAACTAACTTTGGCTGCAAACTAGAAATTAAATCAAGAAGTTTTTTTTCTGATATTGCAGTAACATCTAAATCAATAATGGAAGAAACGAAACCTTTACTCTCAATATATGAATCAACAAGTCCCAAAAGAAAGTCTGGAGTAGTGCTAGCAAACTTTGCAACTTGTCCATAGGCTCCAGTTTTACTTGGATGAATTAGTAAAACATCACAATTTTTGTCTACATTTCTCATAATAAATTTTTATCCTATTTACACAATAAACTAATTTTATTTTTAACAGCTTGGTACCCAATACCAACTTCTTCATGAAGCTCATCACGTGTGCCTAGAGCGAAACTATAGCGTGGATCAACTCCAATACTAAAAACTTTAATATTCAAATCATTCCTTAAAATAAACTCGTTTAACATTGCATCCAAACCCCCTCTTCCACTAAAACCTTCTTCTAAGCTTACAATTAATTTATATGATTTAATTTCATTTAGTAATTGGTCTTTTGAATAGCATGACAAATCAAAAAAATCAATTAGACCAATGTTATTTATATCACTTGATTTATCATTAATGATCCTTAATGCAGTCTTCATCATAAAGCCTGTTGCAACTAGGCAAATATTATTTCCTTTATTGTGAACATAAAAGCCAGTTGAAATTAATGGAGGATTTTTTTCATAAATTACTGGTAATATCTGAGCATCAAATCGCAAATACTTCAAGCCAATATTATTAAGACAGTTGGCAAACATTTCACCAGCTGAAACATGATCAGAGGGTGACAAAACTTGAAAATTAGGTAGCGCTCTCATAATAGTAATATCTTCATAACACTGGTGTGTTGGCCCTGATACAACATAACTATACCCTGCACCAACTCCTATTAAAGTGACATTCATAGGCCTTACCTCTGATAATAGCGCTAAACTAACTCTTATCTGCTCAAAGCAACGCATTGTAATAAATGGAGCAATAGCATAGGCGAAAACCTTAAAACCTTCAATTGCTAAACCAGCTGTAATATTAATCAAATTTTGTTCAGCAACACCAACATTTACAAATCGATTTGGAAAATCATTTCGAATTTTATCAAGAACAGGCGAACCAAAATCAGCTGTGATAAAAAAAATTGAAGAATCTATAGACATCTCTTGCCAAATTTTCTCCAAAAAAACATCACGCATTGCCAATGCCTTAGTAATCATTTATTCTTGCTCCTGAAGATTTCCATCAGATTTACCAATTAAATCTTTAATTAAATCTGGTTTTGGGTTAATGATATGCGAAAGAGGAGCATTTTGAAGACCCGGCACTCCTTTACCTTTAAGTGTCGAAGCTATAATTGCTTTGGGCTTACCATCATAAGTATTTTTTTTATCTAATAAGACTTTTTGAACCTTGTTAACATTGTGCCCATCAATTGAAATACAGTCCCACCCAAAAGCGGTCAAACGTTTTTCTAAATCAACGTGTGAAACAATATTATCAGTATGGTCCAACATACTTATACTGTTATTATCAATAATCAAATTTAAGTTATCAAGCTTATGGTGGGAGGCAAACATCATTGCTTCCCAATTTGCACCCTCATGAAGCTCACCATCTCCAGAAACAACAAAGACATTTTGTTTTTGTTTTTTTGACTTAAGACCTAATGCAACTCCTGTAGCAACTCCCAAGCCATGGCCAAGAGAACCATTGACTGTTTCATAGCCAGGTATTACTGGATCAGGAATTCCACCAAGAAACCCTTTTTTTTTACAGACGTTTTGTAATTCACTCATTGAAAAAAAACCAAGATCAGCTAATATTGGATACATGCATATTGACCCATGCCCCTTACTAATAATACATCGGTCCCTATTTTCATCCAACGGAGATGCAGCATCAAATTTAAGAACACCTCCATAATATAGTGCTACAAAAATTTCAATTACTGACAGCGATGATGCTAGTCTAGTTTCTGGAGCATCCAAATGAATTTTTAAAGTTTCATTCCATACCCATGAAGATTTTTTAACTAAATTCACAGTTTTTTTATCTGAAGTTTGCGACATAAAAATAGATTCAATTGATGATATATAAAATTATATATCCTTTATCCCACGAAGAGTTTATACATTCAAAAATATAGCATTAAACTATAAATAAATTAATCAGGATTAAAGGTTTTCTCCTGTCATTTTCTTAAATTTATCACTTTTCAATAAAAGTTCTTCATATGATCCACTTGCTTCAATTTCTCCTTTATGAAGTAAATAAATTATGTCACAATCCTTTACTGTTGATAGACGATGAGCAACTAAGATTATTGTCTTCTTATGCAGAAGTTTTCGAATTGCCTCCATTACCGAAAATTCTGTAATTGTATCAAGTGCACTTGTTCCCTCATCTAAAACAATAATCTCAGGGTTATTATATAGAGCTCTTGCTATTCCAATTCTTTGCCTTTCTCCCCCACTTAACCTTACACCTTGTTCCCCAATAATTGTTTCATACCCTTCCGTTAGTCCAGCAACAAAATCATGTAAATTTGCTATTTTAGAAGCATTTTCTACCTTTTCAGAATCAATTTCACCCGCACTTAAACCAAATGCAATATTTGCTGCCACTGAGTCATCAATTAAAAATACATTTTGTGGCATATAAGCTATTTTTTGCTGCCATAAATTTATATTTCTAGCATTTAATGAGATATTATCTACAAAACTATGGCCAGAATTACTTTCAAGCAAACCGAGAATAATATCAATTAAAGTAGTCTTGCCAGATCCTGTAGAACCAACTATACCTATCGTTGTATTTGGCTTTAAATTTATACTAATATTCTTAATTGCATATTTTTCAGAGTTAGGGTAACTGAAAGAGACTGACTTTAATTTAAAACTTTCATTGAAGCTTATTGACTGTAAATCACTCTTTTTTAATTTATTGTTGTAAGATAAATTCATATTCAAATCATCACTTAAAATCTTTAAGGCAGGCATATTAAATTTTAAAGTAACAATTGAGCTATATATATTTTGTAAAGCAGGCATTAATTTATAACCAGCGACTGCATAGAGCGCTACAATAGGAATTATATTTTGAGAACTATTACCTTGATTGACCAAATAAATCATTACTAGTACAACACTACCAAAAGCTAATGACTCTAGAAAATACCTAGGCATAATTGATACAACATGCTGATAAATATTGTATTTTGCTAATTTTTTTGCAGAAATAGCATATCTTGAAATAAAAGCATCCTCAATACCTCGCAACTTGATATCTTTAACACCCAGGAATGCCTCATTTATTGTTTTAAATCGCCTTAACATTGAATCTGATGATAGCTCTCCAAGCCTAAAAAGTCTTTTACGGATAAAAATAAAAATAAGAAAATAACTTCCTCCAAATAAAATACCCATCCCCATTGCGGCAAATGGCTCAATAAACACCAACAAAGCCACAATAAAAAATGCCGAAACTCCTCGGGAAATTGCTACCATTAAAGGAAAAATTACTCCATCTATGCATCTTTGCACTTCAGCAAGTATATTTTTACCAAGTTTTGAGGAACTGTTATCCAAGAAAAATACGTAATCATTTGAAAGATATTTATTCATTAATTGAGTTGACAGCCTATATTCCATTACTTTTGAAAAACGAATTATCATCCATTCCACCAATGCAGAGACGATGTTTGTTAATAACAATAAAACTAGAGTAAAAACTCCTAGGTAATTTAAAAATGAAGTAATACTGCTAAAATTAAAGTATTTATATACAGAATTAAGATATATGTTAGTTTGAACTATATCAGGATTAACCATTACAGACACAAATGGAGTTATAGAAGCCACTCCTATAACTTCAATTAATGACTTAATAACAATGCCAATAAAAAGAATTATTGTGCCAGTTGTCTTAGAATATTTTATTAAAGTTTTAACTCTGTCGTACACAATCATATATTAGAATGAACAGTTTTTTATTCAAAGCCAGCTTTATTTTTAAATGTTAAATCTCTAAAATAATGATAAAAGGCTCTTGGAATATCATAGTAAAAATTCTTAAACCTTAAATTTTTATAAAGCATTATTGATGCAAGTTCTTTTTTTACGCTTCTAAAATTACCATTTAATAATGAATAAACCAGATAATAGAATCTTGCACTTGTAAATATTCTCGCGAAATTTGGGTCAATATAATATGTTTTATTAGATTGATTGGGTAATTTTTGTAGAGTAATCAATAGTCTTCTAATGACATCTTTTACTTCATGTTTTTTTAAAGCTCTTTCATGTGCACGATGAGCCATAAGTTCTCTCTCACTTGCATTTTCTTTTTTCAAATAATAGGTAACCTTATCAAGTAGCTCTTCTTTTGAATTGAATATAGCTATTTCGTCTCCAAAATTAAAAATCTCTTTCAATCCTGATGCATATTCGCTGAGTACAAATCCACCTTGAAGTGAAATTTCCTGAGCTCGACCTTTTGAACCCTTGATGCGATTATAAATTTCTCTTTCTCTATGATTATTAAGTACACCTGTAAAATTTAAGTTAATTTTACTTTGGGATACTATTCTATTTTTTTTCTCAGTAGTTATTATTCCTCTTGATGATCCATAACCTGCATACTCAACATTAATTTCATTATTAATTAAAAATTCAATATACTCTTTTCTGTTTCCTATATTTAATGCGCCGACAAAAGAAACATCAATGGATTTATTCATATTAGATACTTTATATCTACTAGTATCAAAACCTAAACCACAAAAAGTTGGCATGTTATAGACGTTAAATATTTTTTCAATATCAGGATTATTAACCCATACTAAATCAGCAGTTTGGCCATAATATCTGTCTATATCCTCAAAAAGGTGTTCGCTGTCAGAAAAAAAGATAATAATCTTTACATTAAAATTTTCACTTAGCTCTTTTATAAAAAAAATATCTATAATCATTCCAGCACCAATACCAAAGATTATGGTGTCAACAGCATTATTCAAAATTAGTTTCTTAATTTGAGACTCAAAACCAATTTTTCCTTTTGTTTTGTATATTTCAGAATAATTTATCAAAGCATAAAAATCAGAATTTTGTTCAATCCCACTTGACAAATCGTGAACATGACTTCCTTGCTGAGTATTTTCAGAAACGTAGAGAATATTATTCATTTTATGATTTTTTCCATGCATAAATGAAGTTAGCAGCCTCAAGATTGTCTAATAATATTAGATTTTCATCAGCAACTTTAAATTCAAAATCATATTTTTTTAATACTTTCAGAATTTTTGTGGGATTACCATATTCTGGATGAACTTCCATACAAATGGCATTTACTCTTTTCAACCATGAGGGTTCATCGAATAATGCAAACTCACTACCTTCAATATCCATTTTTAATATGTCAACTTGTTCAATATTGTTTTTTTCAAGCAATTCATCAATAGCAAATAGTGTAATATTATTATTTGAAAGCTCACCCCCGGAACCTATAAAGCCTATTTCTAGACTGTAGTTGTTAAATCTATTTCTTTTCATGTTTCTCTTAATAATTGGAGCAAATTCTTTTTGAGCCTCAATACTCAATATATAATCAGCAGTCGAAGTCATAAGTGAAGAAAATGCCCCTCGGTTAGCCCCAATATCAACTGCATAATTTATATTTTCGTATATTTCTTTTGGCAGATGTTTAAAATAGCAATCACGAATATAAATTTCTCTCACTACACCAAACGCAAAAGTTCCATCTTTTATTTTTTGATCGCAATAATGGCAATCAAATTTAAATTTATTACCATTATAAATAAAATTTTCAACATGGTTTTTGCCCATTTTTTTATCCAAAGGCCTAAGATCTTTGAACTCAAATATACTTAAAATACTAGAAATAAAATTAAAAATATATCTAACATAAGACTTAAAACCTAGAACATTGACAGCTCTAATTGTTAACAGATTATTAGTAAATTTTTTTATTATCATATTATTAATTAAATAACTTTATTAAACGCAGAGTGTATTAAAACACTCTCCGCTTCCATACAAAGATTTATAACCTGATCCACATCTTTAACATAAATTGTATTTCCAAATTCCTTAGGAGAGTTAATTTCATAAACCTCTCTTTTTTTTGGATTATAACTAATTGGTTTAAATCCATAGGATGAAATTAACATATGTATATCGTTATCTGTATAGCCAAATTCTTCACCACTTCCATTGAGTTCAATAATGATTAAAAAGACCTTTCCACTATTAAATAGTTCTTTAGCCCCTTTTAAAACCTCCATTTCAAAACCTTCAACATCAATTTTAAGAAATAACGAAGCATCAGTTTCAATATCAATTTCGTTATCTAAAGTTGTAATACTTACTATAGAAGTATTCTCTTCATTAATATTAGATACTTTATTTGTTGTATCATGATCGTTAGTAAAATAAAGTTGTCCTGGCTTAGATCCTACTCCTTTCCTAATGGCCTTAACTTTATGACTAACTCTATTTATATTAATGTTATCTAGAAGTCTTTTAAAGGTTTCATTGATGGGTTCAAAAGCTATAACTCTAGAGCCTACTACTTTTGAAGCAAGGACAGAATATACTCCTGAATTTGCTCCAACATCAATAAAAACATCTTCTTGTTTGATAGTATGAAGCAAGAACATCATATCTTCATATTCCATTAACCCGTTATAGTAATTTCCAGTAATACTTGTCTCCCCCTTTCTCATTATCAGCTTAGATTCATTTACCCAAGAAAAGATTTTTTTACTATTCAAAAAAAGGTTGGAAAATTGCCAAGAAAAGAATTTTACTAAAACTGCAAAACTTTTTCCCTTGGTTAGAGGGTGTGAGTACAAAAATTTAATTGTTTTAAAAATGTTGAGCATAGAGATGAAATTAATTATTAAATTAATTCTTTACTATAAAGCCATCACCAAATACATTAGAAATAGCTTCTTCAGCGGTAGTATTGTTTTTTTTCATATATTTTTTTATTTCATCAACTTTAGCATCTACTAGATATCTATACCAAAATCCTTGTAAAAAATGAAAACTCATACCCTCTTTTCCATCTAAAAAACCTAAACGAAATATATAACGATATAAAAAATAAACAAGGGCTCTTAAACCACGAGGCATTCGAGCATAAAAAAATTCTTTAACCCATCTCTTAAATCTAGTTCTTTTTCCCATATTCAAAGAAGCAATAGAATTTGACTCACTAAAGTTATATTCTAAATTTAATAAATCGACAGCCTCTCTTGTTGCATAATTATTATGCTTATCAATCCACCAAGAAAGATTATTCATATTATTGTCAATAATCTCTCCTTCTAGATTTTGAGTGTCTCCAGAAACCAAAATATGCTCATCCATCCAACGATTTTCACACTCACCGTAACCATGCTTGAATAAACGCATTACTTGAACTGGAAATACACCTCCATACTTAATTAGCTTACCTTGAAAACACATTCTTCTATTCATGAAGATGCCATTAATGTTGGGCTTAATATTCATTAGCGAATTATTAATTTCTTGTCTCAATTCTGCAGTTAAATACTCATCAGCATCTAAACGAAGGATCCATTCAGTCTTGTCATTTAATTGCTTTAAAGCCCAATTGAACTGTTGGGCTTGATTAATAAAATCATGACATATCACTGAAGCCCCATAATTTTTAGCAATTTTATGAGTATTATCGCTAGAAAAAGAATCGACGACTAGAACAGAATTTTCAATCCCATCTAAACTTGAAAGACACCTTGCAAGATGCTTTTCTTCGTTTAGAGTAAGAATGACAACTGTAAGATGCAAAATTTATGCCTGTAATTAATTATTTCTATTAGGAATTGGATATTTTGAACTAAAAACAAAGGACTGATTTGGAAAACAAATAGATGTTGAATGAGGCAGTATAACTCCTGGCGCACTTCCAAAAAAATCAACTCTATTTAATCCAGAGTTTTCAAAACCCTCAAAAAAATTATAGCCCTCGGAGTTATCACAAATAATAAAACCATCTTTGGCAAGATAATTCATTGATATTGGAATCATTTCAAAACGATTTAAGCCATCAATGACAATAACATCGTATTTTTCAATTCCTATTGAATCAAGGAGCTTATTGACTTGAGATACATTAATATCTGCACTTTCAAGTGAGACATAATTTAATTCTACATTTATTGGCATGGATGATTTAATTTCATCAAACCAAGCTTGATCACCTTCAAAAGTAACAACTCTTTTAGCTCTTTCTGCCCACCACAAAGTAGATTGACCACCACCAAACTCAAGTATTTTTTTTGTTTCATATGTTCTATTTTTTAAGAAATCAATACATGAAAAAGTGTACCAAGGAATAGGCTTTCCTTTTTTTGTAACTGCTTTCATTAGAAAGGCACTTCGCAAATAACCAGAGTTATAAGCAAAAATAAAAGGGCCAATAAAAGCAGTAAAAAAACTTCTTATTGGATTAAAAATCCAACTTGGTGTTATTTTTTTTATAATTGAAATGATCTTTAAAAACATAATTAATAAGAAAATTGATTAAAAATTATTTGATTTCATCTACTTTTTTAGCATAATATAATTTCCCAAACATAGTGCATCCATATCTGTTCGATTAAAGCAATCATAAGCTTGTTGCGGAGTATCAACTACAGGCTCATTTTCATTAAAACTAGTATTCAATAACATTCCAATTCCAGTTTTGGATCTA
>Ga0233427_10000391_pt1 | contig 56941 bp, 67 predicted proteins | sample SI_118_April2016_5_FD_179885 | JGI IMG/M metagenome (GOLD analysis project Ga0233427, IMG submission 179885) | Seawater microbial communities from Saanich Inlet, British Columbia, Canada - SI_118_April2016_100_MG | ecosystem: Environmental > Aquatic > Marine > Inlet | place: Canada: British...
TCATCCCAGTGCGCTAGACGCATAACGACAAAACCCCGATAGGGTCGATTACCCCAACCGATTATGGTGTAGACGGTTTGAATACTGCCGTCCTCCTGAAAGGGTTTGAGCTTTTTTTCAATAATTTTTGATTGGGAGTCGGTGTACGCTTGGGTCGATCCCTGAGGCGCAGTCATCGGGATAAAAGTCACGCCACGATCCTCCCGAGGGACCAGATCCCGTGGCAGGGTAAGGTACAAACTAACCGCACCCAAACTGAACGCCAACGCCAAACTAATGACGATAACTGGCGATTTGATTGAGAAATTCAACCCAAAGCGATAGGACGAGTGCAAGCGTGACTGAGGCAGCGGGTTGTCCTCGGCAATATTTGTTTTAGGTGTTTTATTTTCTGTTTCAGTCGATTTGTCATTGAGAATACGTGACGCCATCATGGGGCAGAGACTTAAGGCAACGAAAGTCGAAATCACAACGGCCGCGGCCATGATGAGTCCAAATTCACTGAATAATTTTCCAACCTGTCCTTCAAGGAGGGATATTGGAATAAAAGCGGCAATGAGCGTGATTGATGTCGCAAGCACCGCAAAAGTCACTTGACGGGTTCCGTTCACTGCAGCCGTATGACTGGATTCTCCATTATCTATACGCCGTTTGATGTTCTCTAAAACGACGATCGCGTCATCAACCACGAGGCCGATCGCGAGAAGCAAAGCCAAAAGCGTGATCACGTTAATTGAGAATCCGAGGGCATAGATGATTCCGATGCACCCGATCAATGCAACGGGTATTGTCACAATTGGAACCAGAGCGGCCTTAAAGGATCGCAGAAAAATAATAATGACCGCGACGACGAGAAGCAGCGAAATGGCGAGCGCAATCAAGACCTCACGGATGGACGCTGCTATGAAAAGTGCATCGTCAGAGCCGATAATAATTTCCATACCGTCGGGCAAAGTCTTAGAAATGATCTTTATTTCGTCCCGAACATACTTTGAGATCGTCATCGTATTAGCTTGGCTTTGTCGTAATACCGACATGCCCACGGCATTACGACCGTTCGCACGAATGATGAGATCATCATTTTCGACGCCCCTCTCGACTCGGGCAATATCTTTGAGGCGGATCGGATAGTCATTGATCTTGCGGATGACAATTTCAGCAAAATCTTCAGGATCGGTGAGTCTTCCATCCAGACGAACCTCGAGCATTCTCTGACTCGACGTGATGTCCCCAGCGGGCAACTCGAGATTACTTCGACGAATAGCGACTTCAACATCGGATGAGGTGAGGTTCCTTGCTGCCATGGCCCTTCTGTCAAGCCAAATTCGAATGGCATAACGACGTTCCCCTCGAACGTCGACTTTGGCGACACCATCTAGAGTCGACAAATGATCTACGATATACCGCTCCACGTAGTCCGTGATTTGTTCAGGGGAGTGCTTGCTCGAAGCAACGGCAATCCTCATGACCGGGTCTGCATCGCTATCGTTTTTTACGACAGCTGGATTTTCGATATCTTCTGGCAAGGATCGTCGAGCACGACCCACGGCATCTCGAATATCGTTTGCAGCTTCATCAATATTTCGTCCAGGCGAAAACTGAATTACCGTTCGACTTCGACCCCGACGACTTTGAGAACTGATGGAATCGACACCTGACACTCCCGAGACCGCACTTTCAATGACTTCTGTAATTTCGGTATCAATCACTTCAGGTGAAGCGCCTTGATAGCGAGTGGTGACGGTGACGACACTGGCATCAACATCAGGTAGCTCACGAATCGGTATGGACTGCAGGGACGCAATGCCTGCGGTAATAATTAGTAAACTGGCAACAATTGTGGTGACGGGGCGTCGAATAGCGATTTCAGATAGTGAATAACCGGTCCTCGGCATTTGCTCATTCTCCGGTGTCGAGTGACGCGTCCGTGTCGGGATCAATTTTCTTTACTGATGATTTATGTCTGACTTTCTGAAGGCCTCGTGTTACCACTTCTTCTTTTTCAGAAAGGCCATCAGTTATTTCGACAAGCCCGTAGGTCCTTCTGCCAAGCGAGACGCGGCGTTTTTCTATCTGAAAAATTTCTGGATCATCACCGGGTGTCAGTAGGAATACAAATTGTTCGCCAACTTCGGTGATAACGGCTTCTTCAGGAATCACCAAGGCTTCTTGATTGTCAGCAATGATACTGACATGAATAAACATACCTGCCGGAAGTGCGAGATCCGGATTGTCGATAACGGCGCGAACTTTAAACGAGCGCGAGGTCGATTCAATCCGTGAGTCAATCGCTATGATTTCTCCAACAAAGTTTCGTTTCGGAAAAGCCGCTGCATGGGCACGGATCGTGTTTCCGAGTGATAACATTCCATAAAGATTTTCTGGAACAGAAAATTCCACAACAACTTGAGAGAGGTCGTCGAGTGTCGCGATTACATCACCCTCTTTTATTCGGGATCCCTTTTCGATACTTGAGAGGCTAATAAGGCCGTTAAATGGCGCGCGAATCGAGCGATCATCTAGATTTTTTTGCGCACGCTTAAGGGCTGCGTGCGCAATTTTGGATTGCGCCCGAAGACCGTCAATAGCGGCCTCTGACATTCCATTGGATTGTTGTAGCGTGTCAGAACGTTGTAACGCTCTCGAGGCCTCCTCCAGCTTTGCTTTTGCCTCCATGACATTCGCCTCTTCGATAACCGAGTCAAGTTTTAATAACAATGAACCGGCTTTGACGGGCGCGCGTGTAGATAAATAGGCTTCTTCTACACGTCCCGAAGAAAGAGGGGTTACCTCAATTGAGCGAAGAGCCTTCGTGGTGCCCACTGCTTCGATCATTTGATCGAGATTTTTGATTCCAACTGACGCGCTTTCGACCATTATGATCTGACTCGCTCTACGGTCGGGTCGTTGACTAACTTCTTCCGATGAGAAACTGTGCTGCCAAATCTGATGTCCGGCGACAGCAAAAACTGCGATGCCGATTGCCGAGAAAATTTGTCTTTTCAAAATCGTTGGGGATCCGAAGCCGCTAATTTAAGGGTCTAATCTATCTGTCTGGGATTATGAACCAGATGACGTCGACGCAGATGAATCTATACCCAAACGGCCTGAGGCGTTAAGGCGGCGCCTCGCCACCCCGGGCGAGAGTAGCGGTCTCGATACGGCAGTGAACATCTAAGCGCAGCCGCCCCAGTTTTATCCGATTTGTGATAATTAACGACGAGGAGGGTTATCGCTAAATCGGATAGTTGCGCCTCAAAATGCCGTGTTACGAAAGATAATCAGGCGGCTAAATTAATCCTTTGTATAGCGCATAAAATATTAAAATAACGACTATCGTTAATGTGAGGTGAATAATTCCTTTTTTCATACTCTATTCCTCCTTGGGTAGGGTTTGAAAAACGCAGGCGTCTAAAAGCCATTCTCGCGAGCAAAGTTGTGGACTGGAGGAAAATCCCTCTTTTTATGTGCAGGATAGCCATGCTGCATCCGCATGAATCTCGCAGGGCTTTCCACGCTCTTCGATTCAGTGTATCAGTTTTTTCGAAGATTTTTCACTACGATCAATTGGGCGAGTAACACCGGCCTGATGATGCACAAGCTTCCATCCCGATTTTTCATAGTGAAAAATATTGGTTGCGATGAGCCTGTTATTCCCGATTTCTTCAAAGCAGATTACATAGCCTGAGTGATCGTTGATAAAAGTTTGAGGGTTCGCACAATGAATTTTGGGTGGGTTGGCCAAAATACTCTGCCAACTTCGAATCACGGCAATCCGACCGACAACTGACCCCCATCCGGGGTGGATGCACGAGATATTTTCGTTTTCCGACCAAATTTCAGACATCTCTGTCGATTTTCCGTTTGAGAATGCATCGTAGAAGGCGCTGTTTATTGCGATCAATTCTTGGTGGCTCGAATTCATGCTGGACCTTTTTGTTTGGTTTCAAACTATAACTAAGGCATCAATTATTATAGACCTTGAGGCGACTCAGTTCGTGGTTTGTTCTGAACAGACGATGGAAGGAAAGGCATTTTGGGATTCACATTGCATCAACCACGTGCCGACTACGATGTTGCTATGGCTATTCAGATAAATCGTTTTATTCTTGCTTCCACGCTTGCGTGCTTTTCGCTTATGACTCGTGCAGATAAAGAAGAACCCAGTCTTTGGTCGCCGACCTCAGCCAACGACTGGCAGTTTGTAAGCGATCAGGTAATGGGTGGAGTGTCGTCCGGTGAAGCTTCGGTTTCACTAGAGGGTGTAGCGCCTCAAGTTCAAATGACGGGAGATGTGAGTACTGCGAATAACGGCGGATTCATTCAAATCAGGCGAGACGTATCGAATCTGACGACGAAAAATATCTCGGGTGTTTATCTAACCGTCAAAGGTAACGGCGAAAAGTATTTTGTGCACATTCGGACCAAATGGACAGTGTTGCCGTGGCAGTATTACCAAGCGGAGTTTGCCACCTCAGATCAATGGCGCGAAACTCGGATATCGATTGGGGAATTCAACGGGTCTAGCTGGCTATTGCCTACAAATATCTCAGGCGGAGATATCCGCTCGATCGGCATTGTGGCATTCGGTCGGGATCACGCCGCAGATATCAGTGTTCGAGAGATTGGTTTTTTCTAATTTGGGTTATCCAATACAGTCGTGAGTAAAAATATGATTACCGTTTTTTTTGATGGGAAATGTAGTCTTTGTAGTGCTGAAATAGGCCATTACAAAAAGATTGTCCCAAAAGGGGTGTTTACTTGGGTAGACGTTACAAAATCGACCGATCGTCTCCAGCGATTAGGTGTTTCACAGATTGAAGCACTTAAATCACTTCATGTGCAAAATCAGAGCGGTCAGTTATTTTCTGGTGTCGATGCGTTTGCTGTGTTGTGGCGAGCGATTCCGAGGTGGAGGGTGCTGGGCATAGTTGTAAAGCTTCCTGGGGTATACCAGATTGCTAAAATCCTTTATCGAAAGTTTGCGGATCGACGCTTCAAACGGCTGTCCCACTGTCAGGCATTGATGTCTTGAAGATGGCCCTTAAAGGGGTGATGGTTTGGGTTGTTCAGGCGGGCGCCCTCATCGCGATGTCAGTCCTTTCGGTTCCCAGTCTCGCACTCGACTCGGGTGATAACTCACTTGAACTGCAGGGAGAGGCGCTTGTTGAAATTGGTCCTTTTGGTTTAGATGTCTACATCGCCAGATTTTTTGAGGGCGCTGACAACGAGAGGTTGCTCGAGCTCGAATATGTCCGGGATGTTGCTCGGAAATATTCCCACATGGGCTGGGAAGAAGGTCTGAAAAGTTTTTCGGATTCAAGATATCAGAATTCAATACGGTGGATATTGGAGACAACGCCAGATGTAGAAAAAGGAGATCGTCTAACCTTCGAAACCAAAGGCGATATTACCTCGGTCAAACTCAATGGGGTGCTGCTTGAACAGACAGATCAAGAACACGCGGCGATGCTGATTCTCGCGCCTTGGGTTGGCATCACTCCTCTCGACGAGGACGTAAAGAAAAAACTTCTAGGCGAGCGTTGAGCGGTTACCCTACTTTTTTACGACCGTTTTTTGATCCGAGCTGTCGTCAAGATCGGGTTGGACTAGAGGAGATGTTGACGCATCAGCAGATTGTTCCGAGAGGTAAGCGGCCAGTACTGATTCACTGTACCAGTCGCCATAAAAGTTAGCCTCAAAACGCAGTTGAGACTCAACAGGATCGATCCTCGCTTTTATTTTTTTTGCCACAAGTTACTCCCTTAATGTTATGAGAAGGACGATAGCACGGGTCTTGTATGTCACCGTGTAGGGCGGCGTGATCATCTCATTTTTGACGACCGTTTCTACACAGCATGGTTTTCTGATGAAAATTCAAGGTAAGCAACAGAAACTGATTGGTTCGAAATGGACTGCAGTGTCGCCTCATAATAAAGAAAAACACTTCGAGTTAATTGGGGCAAGGAAGGCAGATGCGGATCGTTTGACCACCCACACGTTGAGGAGTGTGATGTCTGGAATTACTTATCACGTTACGCCTTTAGAACTTCAGGATACAAAAAAATGGCGGCGTGGTTGGCAATAACGCGGGAAAGCGCTTCGGGAATACTCTTTCAGGAAATAAAAACTAGGCGTTTCTCGCGTTTCTATTCTCCCCGAGTAGGGACTCAGGCTGGGAGTAAATATTTAAGTATTTAAGGCAAATGACTCGAAGGCATGATGCGAGGTTTTTATCGTTCGCAACCAGGCAATGATCAGCAACTTCTTGAATGACGCCCGCCACGGTCAGGTCATGGTCACTCGCAATTTCTTCTAAAACGTTCCAGAACGCTCGTTCCAATCGAACCGTTGTGGATTGTCCGTGAATTCTGAGACTTCGCTTTTCGGGAATGAATTCGTTGATTTGTTCCGTTGTGCACGCATTAAACATATGTGCGAGTGCGCTGTCTGATGTAATAAAAATTGACATAGTTAGTAAAATTCAGCGATCAGTGAAAATGTAAGCAATAAATACCACCGCTATCTCATGATTTCTAGAGATATTTAGTCACGTTAATTTAATTATGTAAATAGATATTTTTTTATGGAGTTTTTTCGAAAGACCCTCGATCCGGTGATCGCGCTTAGCGCAATTGCGATACTGGATATTTTTCTTTTCCTGCTCGTCGGTGCCTGGACAGTTGGTGGAGGGGAAACCATGATGACGGGGTTAATTGCCCAGTTTTTTATTGGCGATTCGATTAATCAGATCCCGTTTTGGCAGGAGGTATTTAAGCCTGATGCAGGGTATTGGAAAATTTATATCTCTCTCGGAATGCTGTTCGGGGCGATAGTGGGAGCGGTTGCGAGTAAGGAGTTTTTCTGGCGTTTCCCTAAACGACTGTCTGAGTGGGTCATGATCACCATTGGCGGATTGTTGATGGGTATCGGTATTCGCCTTGCGTTTGTTTGTAACGTTAGCACTTTTTTTGGGCTTACCCCTGAGTTAAATCTTGGTGGCTATCTCTCAATGAGTGGAATCATTGCAGGCGCTTGGTTTGGCTCTCTCATCTATAAAAGAGTTTTGGAGGGGTAATGATGTCTCCGGTCGCCGAGTGTTTAATTGCGTTTGTTTTTGGATCAGTTGTGGGACTTCTTGTACAACGATCAAGGTTTTGCAATACCGCCGCCCTACGAGACGCCATGCTTTTTAAAACCTTTAGAAATACGAAGGCGCTACTGGTTGCGATGATGGTGTTAACAATTGGGTTCACGGGATTTATTTCTATCGGCGCGGGTAATCCCATGCGTTTTGATGTCGGCCTTAATCAGGTGCTCGGATTATTTCTTTTTGGAACGGGAATGGTGCTGGCAGGCGCTTGCACCGTGTCTACCTGGGTTAAAGCAGGTGAGGGTAACTTTGGGGCTGTCTGGGCGCTCTTGTTTACTTTTATTGGTATGTTTCTTTTTTCCCTGATTTGGTCTTTTTTATATTGGCCACCGGCGCCCTCAGCAATGACGGGTGAACTGTCTTTAGAGAGACTCCAGCTCGGATTTTCCAATGCGGAGACCCTGCAGGAGAAGACCGGCATTCCGGCTATCGTGTTTGGCCTCATTCAGGCTGCGGTTCTTTTTTACATCTATCAGGCGATAAAGAGAAAGGAGGCAAAGCAGCAGGGTAGTGCCGGGGTGGAATCAATTTAGAGTGCTGCGTTGATCGTAGATAAATTTAAAGGTGAGGAATGAATGGGACTTTTTAGTAAAAAGAAAACGGATAACGAGACGTCGACAGATGGACAAAGTCCAGTCGCGCTAAGTGATGGATCACAGGTTCAAGTTTCAACGACGGTTGACTGTTTGGGTGATTCATGTCCCCGCCCCCAACTGATGACTCGAAAAGCAATGAGTTCCGCTAACGAAGGCGACGTTGTGTCAGTATTGATTGATAATCCTACGTCGATGGAGGCGATCCCTCCTATGTGCCCGGAGATCGGAGCGACTCATCTCGAGACCTTAAAACAAGATCGTGCGTGGCAGGTATTGCTCAAGAAAGTTAATTAGTGTCAAAAGTGATGAATAAAAACAACCCGTTCAAGATGCAGTAAAGATGGCAGCCGACAAGCAATTTCTCGCTCTCGTGTTCCTGATTTTATTGAGTGGAGTATCCAGTTTTTATTATCTGGGTACGAGTCAGCCCGGCTCACTCCGTGCCTCCAAATTTGGAGTCCCCTTTCTCTCACATAGCGTGCAACATCCAGAATCTGGGGAGTGCATCTCAGCAAATGAGCTGGCACGACACTTTTTAAACTGACATGGATTTTTCATTAATTATTCACCTTGGGGCGTTTGTCGTAGCGATGTATCTTTTTTGTTTATCAATCTTTGGTAATCCGTTTAAATGAACAGGCTTGGCTACTTTTTTTGCATCGGGTCTTTGCTGCTATCGGTCGCATTGATTGGATTACTAATGCCTTCGGCATCGGTATCCGTAGCGATCGCAGAGACTGCACGGTCATGCAAAACGCTCGAAGAGGATATTGAGATCTCTTTGGTGGGCGACTTAGAAGGGGTGAGCATGTACGATCTTTTGAGTCATTATCTGGAAGTGCCGCCTGCGAAAGCGTCGTCTGGTCAGGCAGTTGTCAAGCAGTTTGGGGGTTGTTGAGTCATGATTCTGACTGTTAGCGTAGGGTGCGCTCTCGAAAAGTTCCGCGACATACGGATTCAGTTGATTGCGCTGGTGCTGTGCTTGGCGACGCCGGGCCTCAGCTCGGCGGATGACTCTATCCCGATTGTTGACTTATCGACTTTAGCTAATCGTTCGGTATTGGTAGATGCACGCCCTCTAAAGGACTGTCGAGAGAGCACTCTGTCAGGAGCGTTGTGCTTTCCAATGAATAAGGTGCTGAGTGATTCAGGGCGTCTTGCCAATATGCGTGATTTGCGCTGGCTGTTGGGTACTTACGGATTAACAGGTTCAGAGAACGTTGTGGTTTTCGCAGATCAGCCTGCGCACAGAGACGTGGTGTCGGTGTTGTTTTTTCTTGCGGGTCAATCGAAGGTAAGTCGACTATCCAGCGGCTCAGAGTTGGAGCTCCAAAGCAGGGGATCAGCCGGCGCACTGAGTCGGCAGGCTTTTTATATCGCGGACGTTCGATCAAAATTTCTAGAATCGGTGAAGTTGCGCAGGGTGAATAGCGACGATTTTTCGGAATTTGCTCGACAATTGAGCGATGCCGGTCAGCCAATTTTTTATTGGCCAGCAAGCTTTATCTAATGATCTTGATCACGGTTTCCACTGAAGACTCTGCTCGTTTGATTAAAAATTTAGTGGGCGCCTGCAGTCGGCAAGGGCAAGCCGTGGCACTTTTTTTTACGGGATCGGGTGTGCGGCTACTTGATGAGCAAAATTTTCTTCGGGGTATCGATTCAGCGGGTGAAGCAGTGGCTTGTGGAGAGTCCTGGAGACATTTTTTTTCAGATCTATGCCCGATTTCTGAGGGCAGTCAGACTGATCATAGCCGCCTTATCAGTCAGGCCTCGCATCTTTTGAGTTTCTAATGCAAAAGACGAAAAATATCCTGGTTGTGGCAACTGAAGATCCGCTCGAGGCGATGCGCGTTGCTGCGGGCCTCACGATATTTGGTCACGAGGTGACATTCTTGTTTTCACTTAGCGTTGAAGTGTCCGAAGCATTTCAAAAAGCCGCGGAACTATTGGAATTGGCAGAAGTCGATAAGATTTATTCGCTTGAACCATTTGAAGACTGTGAAGTAGCGGATGCAAGACGGGTTGAGAATTTATGGATAGAGTCAGATCTCGCATTAGCGATCTGAAAAGGATTTGAAATGCAGTCTTGTCTTTTGCTAATTAGAAAAAATCTTGAAACAACGTCCGGTCGCCAACAGGTAGTGGAGGCTCTGGATAAAGGAACATCAGTTATCACGATTAATCTTGAAAGCGTGGGTGATGACGATGAGGTGTGGGAAGGAATCGTGACTCAAATTTTGGAGTCAGATCGATGCATTTGCATATAAGCAAAAACGGAGGAAAAAAATGAGTAAAACAAAATGGTCAGTAGCAGTAGTTGGAGTAGTCGGGATGATGGCAGGCTCATTATCATTCGCGGCTTCTCCTTTGGTGGATGTTGCTTGGATTAAGGAGCATTCCTGCGATGCTAACGTACGTATCTTGGATATTCGGAACAAATGGGATGGGTCGCGAAAAGGTGATTATCAGAAGGGGCATATACCTTGCGCCATCTATAGTGATTATTCTTCGGCCGGATGGCGTGCAGGGGTTAACAAAACCCCTGGACAAATGGCACCGGTCGATCAGTTAGAGAAGCTCATTGGCGGGCTTGGAATTTCAAACGATAATCATGTCGTCATTTACAGCCGCGGTACAAATGCTTTGGATATGGGTAGTGCCACCCGGGTGTATTGGACATTTAAGGCGCTAGGCCATGACGAGGTATCGATCTTGAACGGCGGTTACTTTGGTTACATTGCTGATGAGAAAAATCCCGTCGAGAAGGGCACCAGTAAAAGAATGCCAACTACGTTCACGGCAGACCTCCAGGAAGATATGATTCCAACTAAGGAAGAAGTTGCAAAGGCATCAGCGGAGGGAGATGTGATTGTTGATCTTCGTCCAACGCATCAATATCTTGGCATCAATAAACATCCCAAAGCTGCGCGCTATGGCACCATTCCGGGTTCAAAAAACTTGCCCGAAAGCTGGCTGACCGTAAACGGCGGGAGCAAATGGAGAAGCGAGAGCGAATTGCAACAGCTATTTGAAACGGCTGGTGTGCCCACCACCGGGACCGAGTATTTTTTCTGCAATTCCGGCCATTGGGCAACGCTGGGCTGGTTTGCCAGCAGTGAAATTATGGGCAACAAAGACGCCAAGATGTACGATGGCTCAATGATTGAATGGAGTAATGATAAGACGCTTCCGATGGAGGTTGCTGTCGAGTTGAACTAGTTGTTTAAGACGTTTTTTATCGCGTGCGTTGTGGTGGCGGCCGGACTTTGTCCGGCCGTTGCTATGTCTGGCGGGCTTGGAACGATTCTCGACCGATCTCGGTTTCCCGCAGAACTGATTATTATTCGGGGCGATCTTGATCGATTCATGACGGAGTCATCGCTTAGTCGACTCGAGCGACAGGGTCTTGAGGGGCGAATTCAATCGGCACTTTCCGGACTTCTCTGGCTATCACAAGAATATGAAACGCTAACGAAACACGCCGTTGACGAAACATTTATTTCTGACGCGCAATCGCTCTGGCGGGATAGAAAACTCGATGACCTCCGGCAGTTGGTTACTATATCGGCTGATCTCTACGCTCTGAATCTTGAAATATTTAAAGCCAGTCGGGCATCGAAACAAGATATGGAAAGGGTTTCGGAGATTGACACCACGTTGTGTCAGGGTTGCCACGTTTTATCCCCAGGCAGTCCATCGACACTTCCCGCGTATCGACTAAAAGAATTCGCGTCGACCATGTCTTCGCACGAGTTTCTTGCTCGACTTTTGAGCGGGATTAGGGGGTCAGGTGAAACAACATTGGCCAATCCGCTTACCTTAGGAGATGTTCGAGGGTTTATGAGGCTGTATCGATCATCGCTAGAGTGACTGTGGTCTGACTAGGAATCAGTATTGTCATTTCTTCTAGGGAGAGGGGTCACGTTATTGAGATCAATACCTGCATCATTTGGGCCTACAAAAAAATAAAGCAGATCCCGTTGACTGCCCGGGAAAAATATTGTGGATCGAGCGTGAATGGTCAGAGGGATTGTTACCGCGTTCGGAAATAGTATGGCGGCATTTTTAATACACAGTTGATCTGTGCGAAGGCAGACAACAGCAATTCCATATTTCTGAATGTCGGCCTCAGTCACCCAGGGACTCCAAGTGTGACTGAGATGTTGTAAAACCGATGGATGGTCGGGCGAATGAAAAGCGATACTGTCAGGTGCAACATGACCGCCGCCGACAATCCGAAGCGGAGCATCATATTTCTCACGCCATCGGTTGGTAATCTCTTTGCTTAACTCCTTTCCAGGAAAATGATACATCTCATGATCTGAGCTCGCGAGTCCGGTGAAAAGTAACAATAGAGGTGCTGCCAGCAACCACGTACCGGCAGATTGCAACAGTCGCTTTACGGCTTGATCATTACTTACTATTGGCCAGAACATGAGCAAAACAACGCCCGCAAGGTTCAGCGTCGGCCCGCCCCAACGACTGGATACGCCAATGCCTGCTACAAATCCGATGATTGCGGTTGTGAGAAGCGGAAAAAGGAAGATCCATAAAATAAAGGTGCGGCCATTGCCCGCCGTGCTTATGCCCACCGTTAAAGTGGTTTTGTCGATTTTTTTGGAACGTTTTGATCGGATAAAAAAGTAAACGCCAAGAAGCGGGGTAAGGTAGAGGAGTTGAGCGCCTAAAAATCGAAGTCCTGATATACGAATCCAAAAATCCTTTGCAATGTAATCACCGATATGGGTGATCGTGCTCATTTCGTTGGTGTGGACGTACCAGATATGCCATCCTATGACGGCACAAAATGTCACTAGCGATAAATAAGGCCCGGAAGTTTTAAGCGAAGCACGTCCGGCGGAAAAAAGGAGTAGATAAATCGCGATCCCCGGCAGTAGCGCTGCTGAATAATATTTCGTTAGCATTGCGAGAGCAGCTGTGATCCCTAGCGCTATCCAGTACCGGCGATATCCTTTTTCGATTGAAAGGTAAGCAAATAAAACAGTAGCAGCCCACATCGGTATTAGCATGGAGCTATGATTTAGACGCATGCTGAAAAAACTGAAGTAAGGAATGAACTCCAGTAAGCACACCGCGGCCACTGCTTGGAGCGGCGGCAGGAGTTCACGGGAAATTCGCCATACGCAGTAAAAGGCGATCAAAAAATTGAGTTGCGTCAGAAAGTTGTATGTCCAATTGCTAATGCCAAAGACCTTCAAAAAACCCGCAACAATCCACGGCAACACTGGCGGATGTAAGTGGTAAGAGCCCATCCATTCTTGGCCCCAGGCAAAATGCATCATGCTGTCGGAATCCAGCTCGTGTCGCGAGAGGCTAGGGACGAGAGTCCAGAGCAGAACATGGGTAATGGTGAATGCCCAGAAGATCCGATGAGGAGATAAAAAAGAGGACGGATTCATTAAGTCATTAATTGGATTCAAGCTATACCGGCCGCGGATAGTACGTTGAAATGAGCCAGATCGAAATAAATAGTGATACTGATCTTTACCTTCAGAGAAGACTCTTTCTGATCGCGAGCAAACCTGAGCGGTGATAAGTAACTGTATTCAAGAGGAAAAATAATTAGGAAAACAAGTATTTTTGAGTTTCAGCGATAAAAAATATAAAAAAGAGGGGTATTCAGTTTTAAACCGGACGACCCAACTCCTGGATCGGTTTAATAAATAAGTAAAATATGATCTTTTATATTAAAATCATCAGTTTAATATTATTTTACAGGACTTTGGTTCGTGATTTTAGCTATTTACCATATTTTAACATTAAAATCATATAGTTATAAAAAATTTGATCGGTTAGTGGGTCCTGTATCAGCGACGACTCGAGAGAGTCGCTGGCTTAGTACCGATGGCCGCTCGTAAAAAACGAGATAGCACGCGGGTCCTTATTACCAGTTTAATCCGATCACGTCTAAAATCCCTGATCAGGACTATCAAAGAAGGCAAAAATCCGATAGAATCGCGCCCCCGCACCTAGGAAGGCAACCTTGTGTGGGTTGCGTTGACGTGCTTCAGTTAAATCGAAGCGCGGGGCGCTATCGGCAAAATTTAAAGTAGTTTCCAGTTTTTAGGATATGGGGTTTTTGTTTTTCGGAGGGGTTCCCGAGCGGTCAAAGGGGGCAGACTGTAAATCTGTTGGCTCAGCCTTCGGAGGTTCGAATCCTCCTCCCTCCACCAGTTCGCTGGTGGGATTGAAGGCCTGACGTAGATAAGGCAGTTGTTCGAAGAAGACAAAAACATACAGGAAGCACGATTGCTAATTGGGCGGTAGGAAACGATTGCTAAATTGGGCGGGTGTAGTTCAATGGTAGAACCTCAGCCTTCCAAGCTGATGATGTGGGTTCGATCCCCATCACCCGCTCCAGCATGAAATTTTGCCCACATAGCTCAGTCGGTAGAGCACTTCCTTGGTAAGGAAGAGGTCACCGGTTCAAATCCGGTTGTGGGCTCCATTTAAGCGGCTGTTCTTAGATGATGAAGAAAGCCAGTTAACCAAGTACTGTTGAGGAAATCAGAAAGTGTCGAAAGAAAAATTCGAGCGCAGTAAGCCACATGTAAACGTTGGAACCATTGGTCACGTTGACCATGGCAAAACCACCCTGACTGCAGCCCTAACTCGGGTGCTGGCAACTAAATTCGGCGGCGATGTAAAAGCCTTTGATGAGATCGATAACGCGCCTGAAGAGCGCGAGCGCGGCATTACGATTGCGACCGCTCACGTCGAGTACGAGACAGAAAAGCGTCACTATGCTCACGTCGACTGCCCAGGTCACGCCGACTACGTTAAGAATATGATTACAGGTGCAGCGCAGATGGATGGCGCCATCCTGGTCGTCTCAGCGGCTGATGGCCCCATGCCCCAGACTCGAGAGCACATTCTGCTTGCGCGTCAGGTGGGCGTTCCCTATATCGTTGTTTTCCTGAATAAAGCCGACATGGTAGATGACGCTGAGTTGCTAGAGCTGGTCGAGATGGAAGTTCGCGATCTACTCTCAAGCTACGATTTCCCGGGCGACGATACACCGATCGTGACCGGTAGCGCTCTGAAAGCGCTTGAAGGTGATGAGTCCGATATCGGCGCCGCCGCCATTATTGCATTGGCTGAAGCGTTGGACTCTTATATCCCTGAACCTGAGCGAGCGATTGACGGCGCCTTCTTGATGCCGATCGAAGATGTGTTCTCCATCTCGGGACGCGGCACCGTTGTCACCGGACGTATTGAGCGTGGCGTGGTTAAGGTGGGCGAAGAAGTTGAGATTATCGGTATTAAAGATACTGAAAAAACGACCTGTACCGGTGTTGAGATGTTTCGTAAATTGCTAGATGAAGGTCAGGCCGGCGATAATGTTGGCGTCCTGTTACGTGGCACCAAGCGAGAGGATGTCGAGCGTGGTCAGGTGTTAGCTAAACCTAGCTCCATCAACCCGCATACTACGTTTGAGGCCGAAGTCTATATCCTGTCAAAAGAAGAAGGCGGTCGTCATACGCCGTTCTTCGAAGGTTATCGACCCCAGTTTTACTTCCGTACTACTGATGTCACAGGCGCGTGCAATTTACCTGAGGGTGTGGAAATGGTCATGCCTGGTGATAACGTCAAACTGAAAACCACGCTGATTGCACCTATCGCGATGGAAGAAGGTTTGCGTTTCGCCATTCGTGAAGGCGGTCGTACCGTCGGCGCAGGTGTCGTATCGAAGGTGATCGCTTAAGGCGACTTAAGCGTAGCAGCTGAAAAAGGACGTCAGCAGTAATGCTGGCGGCTCAAGGATTAGGCCAGTAGCTCAATTGGCAGAGCGGCGGTCTCCAAAACCGCAGGTTGGGGGTTCGATTCCCTCCTGGCCTGCCAAATAGGCACTTAGATAAGAGCGATAGGATGTTTTCGGATAAGCTGAAATTGATTGCATCAGGCCTTGTAATTATTGGCGCGTTAGCGGCTTTTTACTCGCTTGGCAGTACGTCTGCACTTTTGCGGGCGTTGATAGTGGTGGCCGGTGTGATCGGCGCTGCTGCAATTGCACTGACTTCCGAGTCAGGTCGATCTGCTTGGCAATTTGCGGTTGCGACTCGGACTGAGGTACGCAAGGTCGTATGGCCGACTCGCAGAGAGACGGCTCAATCAACGATGATCGTCATTGTGATGGTTTTTATTGTGGGCATCTACCTATGGCTTCTTGATGCGCTGTCGTTTTGGGCGATCTATGATCTGGCGCTTGGCCTCGGATAAGAGATAAAAATTGATGACTGAATCTATAAATCAAGATGCCGTGACCGAGAGTGGATCGGATCTCCAGAGTGATGTCTCGGATATGCAGTGGTTTGTCATACAAGCTTTTTCAGGTTTTGAAAAGCACGTCCAAGAATCTCTTCGTGAGTACATCCGTCGAGCCGCAATGGAAGATCATTTTTCTGATATCGAAGTACCGACTGAGCAAGTTGTCGAATTGCGAAACGGCCAAAAAAGAACCAGTGAGAGAAAATTTTTCCCGGGCTATGTGCTGGTGCGTATGCGCATGAGCGACGAGGCTTGGCATTTGGTCAAGTCAGTGCCCAAGGTGTCTGGTTTTGTTGGTGGAACCGGTTCTAAACCCGTGCCGATTAAGGATCAGGAAGCGCAGGCAATTCTTCAACAGGTCCAAGATGGCGCCCACAACCCGCGTCCAAAATATACGTTCGCGCCCGGAGAAGTTGTTCGGGTTATTGATGGGCCGTTCAAGGAATTTAGCGGGACGGTTGAAGATGTCAATTTTGAGAAGAGCAAGATCAAAGTTTCCGTCTCTATTTTTGGTCGATCAACGCCGGTAGAGCTTAGTTTTAGTCAGGTCGAAAAGGCCTGACCATTACCGCAACAGCGGTTGTGGTTTGACAGCAGTATTTTTAACAGGGGAGCCTTACGGCGATTGAACCCAACGGAGTAAAAAATGGCAAAGAAGATAGAAGCCTATATCAAGTTGCAGGTGGCTGCAGGTGGCGCGAAACCGAGTCCGCCCGTCGGTCCGGCATTAGGTCAGCATGGTGTCAATATCATGGAATTTTGTAAGGCGTTTAACGCCGACACCCAAGATATTGAGCCGGGCCTACCGATTCCTGTGGTGATTACGGTTTATTCGGATAAAAGTTTTACCTATATCAAAAAGACGCCTCCTGCATCTGTTTTGTTAAGAAAGGCAGCAGGGCTAGAAAAAGGAAGCGGTGAGCCAAATAAAAATAAAGTTGGCAAGCTCGGCCGCGCGCAACTTGAGGAAATTGCCAAAACGAAGATGCCTGATCTAAGTGCTTATGATATGGATCAGGCGGTAAAGATTATTGCTGGTAGTGCCCGCAGTATGGGTATTGAGACGGAGGGCGTTTGATGACTTTTCGAGGAAAACGTTACCGGCAGGCTGCGGAACAAACCGGTCAAGGGAGTTTTTATGCGGTCGATGAGGCTTTGGCGCTGGTTAAAAAAATGGCCTCCGCTAAGTTCGACGAAACTGTAGACGTTAGTATCAATCTTGGTGTAAACGCAAAAAAATCGGATCAGAATGTCAGGGGAGCAACTGTATTACCGAAAGGAACGGGTAAAACTGTTCGCGTAGCGGTTTTTGCAGAGGGAAGTGATGCAGAAGTTGCCAAGGAAGCAGGTGCAGACGTTATCGGACTAGATGATTTAGCTGAGGCAGTTCAAGGAGGCGAGATCAATTTTGATGTTTGTATCGCGACGCCGGCCACGATGCGGGTCGTTGGAAAGCTGGGCCAAATATTAGGACCTCGCGGTCTAATGCCTAATCCAAAAGTGGGTACCGTGACGCAAGATGTCGGAAAAGCAGTTACTAATGCGAAAGCAGGTCAGGTTCAATTTCGAACCGATAAGGCAGGAATTATTCATTGTCCGATTGGCAAAGCATCATTCGAAACAGATGCGCTGAAAGAAAATTTGTTAGCGTTGGTAGAGGCGCTGGATAAGGCTAAACCTTCCTCAGCAAAAGGTCAGTATTTAAAAAGGCTAACGCTGTCGACGACGATGGGCCCAGGCGTCAAGGTCGATCGTACGTCAGTTGTTAGTTAGTTCGTAATTTTTGAGGGGCCGGGAATCTAAGATGCTGTTTCTGATAATTCCTTTGGTTCGTCGAAGACCGCAGGCGCGATCTTAATATTTGTTGTTGAGATTGCTTAATAACGGAAGTGGCCTGCGCAGGCGGTGCCCCCGATCCAAGATTTTCAGGGTCAGGACACCAAGGTGTAAACAGTAAGGAGTAGTGCGAAATGAGCCTAAGTATTGATCAGAAAAAGGCTGTAGTGGATGAGGTGACACAGGTATTCTCTGTCGCCCAAGCTGCTGTTCTAGCCGAGTATCGAGGGCTTACCGTTGCACAAATTACTGAGTTAAGAGGCGCGGCCCGAGATGTTGGCGTTGACGTGAGAGTGGTTAAGAATACTCTTGCCAAGCGCTGTGTTGTAGATTCGGACTTTGAGTGTTTATCCGATCATTTTGTCGGACCTGTAGTGATTTCCTCATCTGAGGATCCTGTTGCAGTGGCCAAAGTAGTTGCAAATTTTGCTAAGCAGCATGATCAACTGAAGATAACAATGGGCGCAATGAATGGCGACCTTTTGGATGCTTCGGCGATTCAGGCATTAGCAAAACTTCCAGGACGTGACGAGTTGCTCGCGATGCTGGTTGGCACTATGGCGGCTCCGATGAATAAATTGGCCCAGACGCTCCATGCAATTCCCTCACAATTTGTGCGCACGCTTGCGGCTGTTCGTGACAGTCGCCCTGAAGATCAGGCCGCGTGATATCTGGTTGAGCGCTCAAGCTACGAAAATCTTAAGTTAAGGAAAATAAAAATGAATCGCGAAGAAATATTGAACGCAGTGGCGGAGATGTCCGTCCTTGATCTGTCTGAACTGATTAAAGACATGGAAGAGAAATTCGGTGTGTCTGCAGCAGCAGCGGTAGCGGTTGCGGCTCCAGCAGGCGGTGCCGCTGGAGATGCAGGCGCAGTTGAAGAGAAAACAGAATTTGACGTTGTCCTAACAAGTTTTGGCGATAAAAAAGTTGGCGTGATCAAGGTGGTTCGAACCATTACCGGGTTGGGACTTAAAGAGGCTAAAGATCTTGTCGAGTCTGCTCCTTCTGCAATCAAGGAAGGCATCAGCAAAGACGAAGTAGAAGATATAAAGAAACAGCTCGAAGAAGCAGGCGGTACTGTCGAAGTCAAATAGCATTTGACTTTAATTTCTGCTGATTTCAGTAGAGTCGAGTTGTTGACGAATAGGGCGGTAGAGTCGACCTCAAGCGGGTTGGCTCTACGGTTCGTTTTGAGCGTTAGTCATCTTGCGATGAACGCTCTCATTTAAATTGCGCTGAGAGGTCTGCATGGCTTATACCTTTACCGAAAAAAAACGGATTCGTAAGAGTTTCAGTTCCCAATCATCTTCTGAACCGATCCCGAATCTTCTTGAAATTCAGAAGGCCTCGTATCGGAAGCTGCTTCAAGAGGGTGTCATTCCTCTTCAGCGAATTGATCAGGGATTGCAAGCGGCTTTTAAATCGGTTTTCCCGATCGAGAGTTATAACGGCACTGCGTCGTTGGACTTTGTAAGCTACCGTCTGGAAACTCCTCGTTTTGATGTTCGTGAGTGTCAGCAACGCGGGATGGTGTACTCGGCTCCCCTTCATGCAACCCTTCGCTTGATCATTTTTGATAAGAGTGAATCAGGTGGTGCAAAAACGCTGAGAGATATAAAAGAGCAAGAAGTCTATATGGGCGAGATGCCTTTGATGACGGATAACGGGACTTTTGTCATCAACGGCACGGAGCGTGTCATTGTGTCTCAGTTACATCGTTCCCCGGGTGTGTTCTTCGATCACGATAAGGGTAAGACCCACGCTTCCGGAAAACTTCTTTTTAATGCGCGGGTGATTCCCTATCGCGGATCTTGGCTCGATTTTGAGTTTGATCAGAAAGATTTACTGTTCGTCAGAATAGATCGCCGAAGAAAGCTGCCTGCCACCATCATTCTAAAATCACTCGGCTATTCTGCCGAGGAAATCCTGAGTCTATTTTTTGATAATGATCGTGTCACCCTGCTCCCAGAGTCAGCGGAGACCGACTTAGTCGCAGAGCGTTTGCGCGGCCAAGAGTTTGATTTTGACCTTAAGACCAAAACTGGAAAGACAGTTGTGGCGGCGAATAAGCGTATTACGGCGAGACATATTAAAGAGCTTGAGAAATCAGGCATGAAATCTCTTGGGGTCCCGGATAGTTATCTTCATGGAAGGGCGCTGGCACGAGATCTCGTTGATATGGAGACAGGAGAGGTGTTGGCTTCAGCAAACGATGAAATCACAGCTGAACTCCTAGAAAAGTTTCGAGAGATTGGCGTGGAGTCTTTCGAGATTATTTACACCAATGATCTGGATAAGGGCCCTTATATCTCAGATACGCTGCGACAGGATGATACCCGTTCGGCTTTGGAAGCCCAAGTTGAAATTTATCGAATGATGCGTCCCGGCGAGCCACCGACAAAAGATGCAGCAGATCTTTTGTTTCGAAATCTATTTTTCAATACCGATCGTTATGACTTATCAGCAGTCGGCAGGATGAAGATGAACCGCCGCTTGTCTCGTCAAACTGATGAAGGTCCAGGCATCCTCAGCCAGCATGACATCGTCGATGTGATGCGAACGCTCGTTGAGCTTAAAAATGGACATGGCGAGACAGACGATATCGACAATTTAGGCAATCGACGAGTGCGGTCGGTTGGTGAACTTGTGGAGAATCAGTTTCGAATTGGACTTGTTCGCGTAGAGCGAGCGGTTAAAGAACGTTTGTCGATGGCTGAATCTGAGAATCTGACTCCTCAGGATCTGATTAATGCGAAGCCAGTATCGGCTGTTATTAAAGAATTTTTCGGATCGAGCCAGCTGTCGCAGTTTATGGATCAGACGAACCCGCTATCAGAGGTTACACACAAACGTCGCGTGTCAGCATTAGGCCCCGGCGGTCTGACCCGAGAACGAGCAGGTTTTGAAGTGCGCGATGTTCATCCAACCCACTATGGACGAGTATGTCCTATTGAGACGCCAGAAGGCCCGAATATTGGTCTGATTAATTCGCTGGCTATCTTTGCGCGGACCAATGAATACGGTTTTCTTGAGACGCCCTATAAAAAAGTAGTTAATGGAAAAGTGAAAGATGATTTCGTTTATCTTACGGCCATCGAAGAAGGCGACTACGTAATTGCGCAGGCTAACGCAGCGCTTGATAGTAAAAGTGTTTTGACGGATGAGCTCGTTTCGTGCCGGCATCACAATGAATTTACGCTCTCAACGCCTGAAAGTGTCGAGTTCATGGATATCGCACCGTCGCAAATTGTGTCTGTTGCGGCAGCGCTAATCCCATTTCTCGAGCATGACGACGCCAACCGGGCCTTGATGGGTTCGAACATGCAACGTCAAGCGGTCCCTACGCTTCAAAGTGAAAAACCGTTAGTGGGTACTGGAATCGAACGTACCGTGGCTTCTGACTCTGGGGTAGTGGTTGTTGCCACTCGGGGCGGAATTGTGAATGCGGTCGACGCATCCCGTGTCGTGGTTAAGGTCAACGATAAAGAGGTTGAAGCGGGAGATTCGGGTGTTGATATTTATAATTTGGTTAAGTACACCCGTTCAAACCAGAACACAACGATCAATCAGCGTCCCCTGGTTTCAGTTGGCGACAAGATTGCTGCGGGGGATGTTCTTGCAGACGGTCCCTCGACGGACTTGGGTGAATTAGCGCTGGGCCGAAACGTTCTTGTCGCATTTATGCCCTGGAACGGCTATAACTTTGAAGACTCGATTCTGATATCCGAGCGCCTCGTGCAGGACGACGTCTATACTTCAATTCATATTGAGGAGATGACTTGCACCGCCCGTGATACAAAACTGGGCTCTGATGACGTAACCCGCGACATCCCAAATGTCAGCGAGTCGGCACTTTCCGGGCTCGATGAGTCAGGAATCGTGTACATCGGAGCCGAGGTGAATCCCGGCGATATTCTTGTGGGCAAGGTCACCCCAAAAGGTGAACAACAGTTAACGCCCGAAGAGAAGTTATTGCGAGCAATCTTTGGTGAAAAAGCCTCTGACGTAAAAGATACCTCGTTGAGAATGCCATCCGGCACATCCGGCACTGTTATTGATGTGCAGATATTTACGCGGGATGGTGTTGATAAAGATCCTCGAGCACTTGCTATCGAGGAGCAGGAACTTGATCGCATCAAGAAGGATCTACAGGATCAGTATCAGATTGTTGAGGATGATACCTATGACCGAATCGAGCGATTGCTCAACGGGCAGGTAGCTGAAGGCGGCCCTGGAGATCTAAAGTCGGGCGATAAGATAGCAAAATCCTATTTGCACGCGTTGCCTCGGGATAAATGGTTCGAGATTCGACTTCGAGACGAAGACGCTAATTCAAGTCTTGAGCAAATTCGCGCCCAGCTGACAGTGCAGTCGAAGCGATTCGATGATTTGTATGAAGAAAAGCGACAGAAGCTGCAGGAAGGTGATGATCTGCAGGCTGGCGTCCTCAAGATGGTTAAAGTTTTCGTTGCGGTGAAGCGACGCCTGCAACCTGGCGATAAGATGGCGGGGCGCCATGGAAACAAGGGCGTGATCTCTAGGATCGTGCCGATTGAAGACATGCCTTATATGGAAGACGGCACTACTGTTGATATTGTTCTGAATCCCTTAGGCGTACCGTCACGCATGAATGTCGGCCAAGTGCTTGAGTGTCATTTGGGTTGGGCAGCCAGTCACTTAGGAAGACAGATTGGTGAAATGATAGATGCTGGTGCGGAGACTTCTGATTTACGAAGTCAGCTGAGCAAAATATATGGCACGGGTGACCACCCTGAAGATATTCAGTCTCTCACGGACAGTGAGGTGGATGAACTATCCAGGAATCTTCGCGGCGGTGTGCCAATTGCAACCCCTGTCTTCGATGGCGCGAGCGAATCGGAAATCAAGGAGTGGCTCAGGATTGCAGGACTACCGGAGAGCGGCCAGGCTCGACTCATCGATGGTCGAACAGGAGAGCCTTTTGATCGACCGGTAACCGTTGGTTATATGTATATCCTAAAGCTCAACCATCTGGTGGATGACAAGATGCATGCGCGTTCAACGGGGCCTTATAGCCTGATTACCCAGCAGCCACTCGGCGGTAAAGCGCAATTTGGCGGGCAGCGATTTGGGGAAATGGAAGTTTGGGCACTGGAGGCTTATGGAGCGTCCTATACGCTTCAGGAAATGCTGACCGTGAAATCTGACGATGTCGGTGGGCGAACAAAAATGTATGAAAACATTGTCCGTGGCGATCACCGAATGGAAGCATCTGTTCCTGAGTCATTCAATGTGTTGGAAAAAGAAATAAGAGCACTCGGTCTTAATATTGAGAGACGGGAAGATCGATAACTCCCCAGTTTTGAAGTTTCGGACTCTCACGCTCTAGGCAAGATAAAAGGAAAAAACATGAAAGATTTTTTCAGTCAGTTTTCACGACGCGACACGGTAGATCAGGAATTTGACAATATTCGAATTCGATTGGCGTCCCCTGATCAAGTTCGATCCTGGTCTTTTGGCGAAGTAAAGAAGCCAGAAACGATCAACTATCGAACCTTCAAGCCCGAGCGCGATGGTTTGTTTTGTGCAAAGCTTTTCGGGCCGATTAGCGATTACGAATGCCTGTGTGGAAAGTACAAGCGTTTAAAGCACCGCGGCGTTGTCTGCGAGAAATGCGGAGTTGAAGTTACGCTGTCAACGGTACGTCGGGAGCGAATGGGGCATATTGAGTTAGCCAGTCCTTGCGCGCATATCTGGTTTTTAAAATCTTTACCGTCTCGACTTGGTGTGCTGCTTGATATGACGGTTCGTGAAATCGAGCGGGTACTGTATTTCGAGGCCTACGTGGTCACGGATCCAGGCCTTACAGATCTGGAAGCGGGCTCTTTAATGACGGAAGAGATGTACTATGAAGCGATAGAAAAGTACGGCTCAGAATTTGACGCAGGAATGGGGGCAGAGGCTGTTAAAGAGCTTCTTAAAAGCCTTGAGCTCAAGGCGCTTTCAGTCCAGCTTCGGGAAGATCTTGCGGAATCCACATCCGAGACTAAAACTAAAAAAGTAAGCAAGCGCCTTAAAGTGGTCGAGGCATTTTTGCATTCTGGCAATAAGCCGGAATGGATGATTATGGAGGCACTACCCGTATTGCCACCTGATCTTCGTCCATTAGTGCCGCTTGAGGGCGGTCGGTTCGCGACCTCAGACTTAAATGACCTCTATCGAAGAGTCATCAATAGAAATAATCGCCTGCGTCGATTGCTTGATCTAAATGCACCAGACATTATTGTTCGTAACGAAAAGCGTATGCTGCAAGAGTCCGTTGACGCCCTGCTAGATAACGGCCGCCGAGGTAAAGCGGTTACGGGTCCAAACCGGCGTCAGCTGAAGTCATTGGCCGACATGATAAAGGGCAAGCAGGGCCGTTTTCGGCAAAACCTGCTGGGTAAGCGGGTTGACTATTCGGGTCGTTCAGTCATCGTGGTCGGGCCGACGCTCAAGCTTCATCAGTGCGGCCTGCCCAAAAAAATGGCGTTGGAGCTATTTAGACCGTTTATTTATAGCAAGCTTGAATTGCGGGGTCTCGCGACAACGATCAAACAGGCAAAAAAATTGGTCGAGTTGGAAGAACCGGAAGTTTGGGACATTCTCGAGGAGGTTATCCGCGAGCATCCTGTGTTGTTAAATAGGGCACCAACGCTGCACCGTCTCGGCATTCAGGCCTTTGAACCGGTGCTGGTTGAAGGAAAAGCGATTCAGCTCCATCCACTCGTTTGCACGCCGTACAATGCCGACTTTGATGGCGATCAGATGGCGGTTCACGTACCACTTTCTGTCGAAGCGCAACTTGAAGCTCGGACGCTAATGATGTCCACCAATAATGTGCTTTCGCCGTCAAATGGTGAGCCTATTATTGTTCCATCTCAGGATATCGTTCTTGGGCTGTACTATATGACTCGAGAGCGGGTGAATGCACTTGGCGAAGGTAAGTATTTCTCTGACGTTTCGGAAGTGCGCCGAGCGCTTGATGTTGGGGCGATTGCCATTCATTCGAAAATCAAGGTTCGAATTCGTGAGGTCCAAACTTCTGGCCAAGGTGAATCCGTTGAGACCTTTAAGTTAACAGATACCACTACCGGCAGAGCGCTCTTGTCAGAGATTCTCCCAGATGGCCTTCCTTTTGCGATTGTTAACAAGACCATGAAAAAGAAAGAGATTTCCGGAGCCATTAATCAGTGTTACCGAGATGTTGGCCTGAAGGATACGGTGATTTTTTGTGACCAATTGATGTACACAGGTTTTTCGATGGCGGCCAAAGCCGGTGTTTCCATCGGGGTGGACGATATGGCGGTTCCTGATAGTAAGTCAGGAATTGTGGATTCGGCTGAAGCAGAAGTGAAGGCAATCCAGGATCAACATAGTCAAGGTCTTTTGACTGATGGCGAACGGTATAACAAAGTCGTTGACATCTGGACCCATGCAAGTGACCGAGTTGCTAATGAAATGATGGATGAAATCCAGTCTGATTCTGTTGTCACCCAGGACGGCGACAGCATTGAACAGGACTCGTTTAATTCCATCTTTATGATGGCAGACTCAGGCGCACGAGGCAGTCATGCGCAGATTCGTCAACTTGCCGGAATGCGGGGCTTGATGGCAAAGCCTGACGGCTCGATCATCGAAACGCCGATCAAGGCGAACTTCCGTGAGGGATTGAACGTAAACGAGTACTTCATCTCAACTCACGGCGCAAGAAAAGGTCTGGCAGATACCGCGCTTAAGACGGCGAACTCCGGTTACCTTACGCGACGACTGGTCGATGTCTGTCAGGACCTTGTCGTGATAGAGGAAGACTGTAAAACAGAAAACGGTATTGATCGAGAAGCCATTGTTCAGGGAGGTGAAGTTGTGATCCCTCTTGAGGACAGAATACTTGGGCGCTCGGTCTCGAAGGATGTGTTGAGTCCGCGTGATCAAGAAGTTTTGCTAACAGCGGGTCAAATCATTGATGAAGCTGGTGTCAAGCTCCTCGAGGAGCACAATGTAAATCTTGTTAAAGTGCGCTCGGCAGTGACGTGCGAGACCCGCTTCGGAATCTGCGCAACTTGTTACGGACGTGACTTAGCTCGAGGACATGTTGTGAGTCGCGGTGAAGCGGTAGGGGTGATGGCGGCTCAAAGTATTGGTGAGCCCGGCACGCAATTAACAATGCGGACATTCCATATTGGGGGCGCAGCGTCAAGAACCGCAGGGTCCAGCAGGGTTGAAGTGAATCATGATGGTACGGTGTCTTGGATTGGAGTCCGCTCGGTGAGACGTGAGGACGGCAGTAATATCGTTGTTTCTCGCTCGGGTGACTTGGTGATCCGAGATCAGCATGGTGTTAACCGAGAGCGCCATAAGGTGCCTTATGGCGCAGTGGTCACCGTAAATGACGGGGATCAAGTTGAAAGTGGTCAATTAATTGCCTCCTGGGATCCCCATACTCGACCTATTATCAACGAGGTTGCCGGGAAAATTCGATTCCAAAATATCGTTGAGGGCGTCTCAGTGACCGAGCAGGGAGACGAGTTAACAGGGTCCACTACTTATCTCGTGATTGATCCGAAAAGTCGACGTGGCGCAACGGGTGACATTAAGCCCACGATCGAATTGGTTGATGGGAAAAACAAGCCCAAAGCGACGCACCAGATGCCGCCTGGCGCATCGATTGTGGCGACAGATGGGAAAGAAATTGGCATGGGTGTTGTTCTGGCCCGAGTGCCGCTCGAAGGATCAAAGACCAAGGATATTACCGGTGGTTTGCCGCGCGTGGCTGAGCTGTTCGAGGCGCGTAAAGCAAAAGAGCCCGCAATCTTGGCAGAGGCATCTGGCACCATTTCATTTGGCAAAGAGGTGAAAACTAAAGTTCGCCTTGAAATTACCGACGAAGACGGGACCGTCCATGAAATGTCTATTCCGAAGGATCGTCATATCAGTGTGTTCGATGGTGAGACCGTCGAGCAAGGTGATGTGATTTCGGAAGGCCCTCTTGCGGCGAGTGACGTGCTTGAGTATCGAGGTCTAGTAGCGTTAACTGACTTCATTGTGAGCGAGGTGCAAGAGGTCTACCGATTACAAGGTGTAAAAATAAATGACAAGCATATCGAAGTCATTGTTCGACAAATGTTGCGTCGGGTCAAAATCGATAAACCGGGTGATACTCGTTATTTGCCAGGTGATCAGGTCGAGCGGTCGGCAATTCTGGGAGAAAATGACGCGCTAAGTTCAGAGAAGAAGGAGCCCGCAACTTTTCTTCCCGTGCTGCTCGGAATTACAAAGGCTTCGCTGAGTACTGATTCATTTATTTCTGCAGCGTCTTTTCAGGAAACGACTCGCGTTCTAACCGAGGCGTCAATGCAGGGTAAGGTGGACAATCTCCGTGGTCTTAAGGAGAACGTCATCGTGGGGCGCTTGATCCCCGCGGGCACTGGCCTTGCGCACCATGAAGAGCGTCGACGACGACGAATGGAGCGTGATCGCCCAAGTGAAGAGAAGGCCGATCCTGAAGAAAGTTTCAAAGGGATTGGAGAGGCGGTTGAGGATGCTTCCGCCGAGGTTGCTTGAAATCGCACCAAAATATCTGCGAGATGAGGGAAATTTAAGGGATTGTTGACAAAAAGCGCTGTTCTGCCTAGAATCGCGGCCTCCTACGGGGCTGTGATTTACAGTCGCCGTCCCACTAATTTAAATAAAAAATGCCAACGACAAACCAACTGGTTAGAAAACCGCGAGTCCGTCAGACACAGAAATCTAATGTGCCTGCCTTGGCCGCTTGTCCTCAAAAGCGTGGCGTATGTACTCGCGTTTATACGACAACGCCCAAAAAGCCAAACTCTGCTCTACGTAAGGTGGCGAGAGTACGGCTGACGAATGGATTTGAGGTCACCAGCTATATCGGTGGTGAAGGGCATAACCTTCAGGAGCACTCAGTGGTTCTGATCAGAGGTGGAAGAGTGAAAGACTTGCCGGGCGTCCGGTATCACACGGTGCGAGGGACGTTGGACACATCGGGTGTAGGGGAGCGACGACAAGGGCGATCAAAGTACGGCGCGAAACGACCAAAGTCCTAAGCGTCCGATTAATTAACAAAGGGAAAGATCGTTTGTTCCAAGATGTTTGGGCGGCGATCCTAAAACCGAAAAAAGGCCGAGTTAGCTGATCGGCCACGGTGATAAAGATACCCTCGAAGTAAAAGGGCATCACAGAAGTTGCGAAGGAGGTTTTCACCTCTAGCAATAATAAAGCTGTCTCACCGTTGATATAGATAGATCGCTAGAAGCGGTCAGGGCGGCGCTGTGTGTGGTGTTTTACACGTCAGTGCCGGGAAATAAACGTTGTTGTCGACTCAAATGGGTCGTCAACTAGAAACAAAGATTTAAAACGGAAATCGGAACTCATGCCAAGACGTCGTGAAGTCCCTAAGCGGACCATTCTCCCTGATCCGAAGTTTGGTGATCAAACAATTGCCAAATTCATCAATGTAATGATGCAGGACGGTAAAAAGTCGATCGCAGAAAAAGTGCTTTATGGTGCTTTGGACACGATTGGGGGTCGGGGTGCAGATGAACCTCTGCAGGTTTTCTATCAGGCCCTTGAGAACGTGAGACCTGTGGTTGAGGTGAAGAGTCGTCGAGTGGGCGGCGCAACCTATCAAGTTCCGGTTGAAGTAAGGCCGAGTCGTAGAAATGCTCTCGCCATGCGTTGGTTGGTCGACGCCGCACGGAAGCGGAACGAAAAGTCGATGACTGACCGTCTGGCTGGTGAGTTAATGGATGCGTCGGATAAACGCGGCGGTGCTGCCCGTAAAAAAGACGAAGTGCATCGAATGGCGGAAGCCAATAAAGCGTTTTCTCATTTCAGGTTTTAGACAAAGTTCTCTATACCTTACTACCCTAACGGAAATCGAACGTGCCACGACAAACACCCCTAGACCGCTATCGCAACATCGGCATCATGGCGCATATCGATGCTGGAAAAACGACAACCACCGAGCGGGTTCTTTTTTATACCGGGATCTCCCATAAGATCGGCGAAGTCCATGACGGAAATGCCGTAATGGATTGGATGGAGCAGGAACAGGAGCGTGGCATCACAATCACCTCTGCGGCGACGACCTGCTTTTGGAGCGGTATGGACCAGAATTACGAAGAGCATCGGATCAACATAATTGATACACCGGGCCACGTAGATTTTACAATTGAAGTTGAGCGATCACTTAGAGTGTTAGACGGGGCTGTAAGTGTTTTTTGCGCCGTCGGTGGAGTGGAACCGCAGTCCGAAACTGTCTGGCGCCAAGCTGACAAATATAGCGTGCCCCGGATGTGTTTCGTTAATAAGATGGATCGCACGGGCGCTGATTTTTTCCGTGTTGTTGATCAAATTCGTGATCGTCTGGGCTCAAATCCCGTGTGCCTCCAAGCTCCAATTGGTGCGGAAGAGAATTTCGAAGGCGTTGTCGATCTGGTCAAGATGAAGGCGATCTACTGGGATGAAGAAACGCGCGGAACTAAGTTTGAAGAGCGAGAGATCCCCGACGATCTGGTGGATCGTTGTCAAGAATTAAGAGAAAAGCTGGTCGAAGCTGCCGCTGAAGCAAACGACGATTTGATGGAGAAGTATTTAGAGGGGGGGGAACTCTCCTCTGACGAACTGAAGACTGCATTACGTCAGTTGACAATTGCTAATAAGCTTGTCTTGGTGACTTGCGGCACAGCATTCAAGAACAAGGGTGTTCAAGCAATGCTAGATGCTGTTATTGACTACATGCCGAATCCTATGGAAGTGCCCGCGATTCGAGGACTCCTGGACGACGATAAAACCGAAGAAGATCGCCCCGCGTCTGACGATGCGCCGTTTGCCGCATTGGGTTTTAAGATAATGACGGATCCCTTTGTGGGTCAATTGGTTTTCTTCCGGGTTTACTCTGGCGTCATTAAGTCCGGCGACAGCGTCTATAACCCTATAAAAGGAAAGAAAGAGCGCATTGGTCGAATTTTGCAAATGCACGCTAATTCTCGGGAAGAATTAAAAGAGGTTTTCGCGGGTGATATTGCGGCCGCAGTTGGCCTTAAAACGATAACGACCGGAGATACGCTTTGTGATCCCAGCAAGATCATTACGTTGGAACGGATGGAGTTCCCCGAACCCGTAATTTCACAGGCAGTCGAACCCAAAACCAAAAGCGATCAAGAGAAGTTGGGTGTCGCATTGGGCAAGCTTGCCCAAGAAGATCCATCTTTTCGGGTACGTACTGACGAGGAGTCAGGACAGACCATTATCTCCGGAATGGGAGAACTTCACCTCGAAATCATCATTGATCGAATGAAGCGTGAGTTTAGTGTCGACGCGAATGTTGGTAAGCCCCAAGTTGCTTATCGTGAGACGTTGAACGGTTCAGTTGAGCAAGAACATAAATATGCAAAGCAATCGGGTGGTCGCGGTCAGTATGGCCATGTCTATCTGCGTGTTGAGCCGCAGGAGCGCGGCGAAGGATTTGAATTCGTTGATGCGATCAAAGGTGGCGTCGTTCCTCGCGAGTACATCCCGGCGGTAGAAAAAGGGGTTGTTGAGGCGATGGAATCTGGGATTGTTGCTGGATATCCAGTTATCGATGTCAAGGTCACTCTTTATGACGGCTCTTATCATGATGTTGATTCGTCTGAACATGCCTTTCGCGCCGCCGCAATCCAGGCTTTCCGTGAAGCAAGCGGAAAAGCGAAACCGGTACTGCTCGAGCCAATTATGCGCGTCGAAGTTGTTACTCCGGAAGAATATATGGGTGGCGTCACTGGAGACCTCAATTCCAGAAGAGGAATGATCTCAGAAATGGAAGATGTTCCGGCCGGGAAAATTGTTCGCGCTGAGGTACCGCTATCGGAAATGTTCGGCTATGCGACTTCCCTGCGATCCGCGTCACAAGGGCGTGCTACTTACTCGATGGAATTTAGCCAGTATCTACCCGCCCCTTCCAGCGTCACGGAAGTGATGATGAAGAAAGCCAGTTAACCAAGTACTGTTGAGGAAATCAGAAAGTGTCGAAAGAAAAATTCGAGCGCAGTAAGCCACATGTAAACGTTGGAACCATTGGTCACGTTGACCATGGCAAAACCACCCTGACTGCAGCCCTAACTCGGGTGCTGGCAACTAAATTCGGCGGCGATGTAAAAGCCTTTGATGAGATCGATAACGCGCCTGAAGAGCGCGAGCGCGGCATTACGATTGCGACCGCTCACGTCGAGTACGAGACAGAAAAGCGTCACTATGCTCACGTCGACTGCCCAGGTCACGCCGACTACGTTAAGAATATGATTACAGGTGCAGCGCAGATGGATGGCGCCATCCTGGTCGTCTCAGCGGCTGATGGCCCCATGCCCCAGACTCGAGAGCACATTCTGCTTGCGCGTCAGGTGGGCGTTCCCTATATCGTTGTTTTCCTGAATAAAGCCGACATGGTAGATGACGCTGAGTTGCTAGAGCTGGTCGAGATGGAAGTTCGCGATCTACTCTCAAGCTACGATTTCCCGGGCGACGATACACCGATCGTGACCGGTAGCGCTCTGAAAGCGCTTGAAGGTGATGAGTCCGATATCGGCGCCGCCGCCATTATTGCATTGGCTGAAGCGTTGGACTCTTATATCCCTGAACCTGAGCGAGCGATTGACGGCGCCTTCTTGATGCCGATCGAAGATGTGTTCTCCATCTCGGGACGCGGCACCGTTGTCACCGGACGTATTGAGCGTGGCGTGGTTAAGGTGGGCGAAGAAGTTGAGATTATCGGTATTAAAGATACTGAAAAAACGACCTGTACCGGTGTTGAGATGTTTCGTAAATTGCTAGATGAAGGTCAGGCCGGCGATAATGTTGGCGTCCTGTTACGTGGCACCAAGCGAGAGGATGTCGAGCGTGGTCAGGTGTTAGCTAAACCTAGCTCCATCAACCCGCATACTACGTTTGAGGCCGAAGTCTATATCCTGTCAAAAGAAGAAGGCGGTCGTCATACGCCGTTCTTCGAAGGTTATCGACCCCAGTTTTACTTCCGTACTACTGATGTCACAGGCGCGTGCAATTTACCTGAGGGTGTGGAAATGGTCATGCCTGGTGATAACGTCAAACTGAAAACCACGCTGATTGCACCTATCGCGATGGAAGAAGGTTTGCGTTTCGCCATTCGTGAAGGCGGTCGTACCGTCGGCGCAGGTGTCGTATCGAAGGTGATCGCTTAAGGCGACTTAAGCGTAGCAGCTGAAAAACAATAAAGGTAAGGTAAGCATGGCAGTTAACGTCAGTAACCAGAAGATCCGCATTAGATTGAAAGCGTTTGATCATCGAATGATTGATCGATCGGCGTTGGAAATTGTGGACACAGCGCGTCGCACAGGAGCTGTCGTCAAAGGGCCGATTCCGTTACCGACCCGAAAAGAGCGATTCAATTTGCTCCGTTCACCTCACAAGTACAAGGATTCTCGAGATCAACTTGAAATTCGCGTACACAAGAGAATTATGGATATTGTGGAACCAACGGATAAGACTGTTGATGCGCTAATGAAGCTGGATCTTGCAGCAGGCGTTGACGTCGAAATTAAGTTGGGCTAACTGCCGGCGGATTTCAGGAGTATTAGAGAATGTCATTAGGACTAGTTGGGAAAAAGGTCGGCATGACCCGTGTTTTCAATGAAGATGGGGTGTCTACCCCTGTGACCGTGGTTCAAGTCGAGCCAAACCGGGTAACGCAGGTTAAGCGAGAAGATACCGATGGTTATGTTGCACTTCAGATGACGACCGGTGTTCGCCGCGCCACAAGAGTGACGAGCGCAGCCCGTGGCCATTTTGCAAAAGCGGGAACGGAAGCAGGTCGAAAACTCTGGGAAGTGCGAGTGGATTCAGAGGTAGCCGACGAGTATCAACCTGGTGCAGAGGTCACTGTCGAGCTTTTCGAAGCTGGTCAGAAGGTAGATGTGCGAGGCACCACCATTGGCCGTGGTTTCGCGGGGGTGATGCGACGTCACAATTTCCGCGGCGGTCGAGCGACTCACGGTAACTCGAAAGCACACCGTAAGCCAGGATCGATCGGTCAGAACCAGGATCCAGGCCGCGTCTTCAAAGGAAAAAAAATGGCGGGTCATATGGGCAATGTGCCACGGGTACAACAGAACTTAGAGATCTTTCGAGTGGACTCAGATCGAAATCTAGTCTTAATTCGAGGGTCCGTGCCAGGTCCTCGTGGGTTTGACCTTTATATCCAGCCCTCGGTTAAAGGGACAAGTTCGACAAAAGCGTAAGTCGCATTTTTCGAATCGCAGTTAATTAGAAAGGAAGAATTAAAGTGGAACACGCAGTTGTCAAACTAGATGGCTCAAGCGATAGAAGCGTTAGCCTAGCAGATACCGTGTTCGGTGCTGACTACAAGGAGCCGCTGATTCATCAAGTGGTATGCGCGTATCTTGCCGGAGGCAGAGCGGGTACCAGTGCCCAGAAAAATCGGTCAGCAGTCAGCGGTGGCGGCGCAAAACCGTGGCGTCAAAAAGGTACCGGGCGCGCCCGAGCCGGCACAAGCCGCAGCCCTATCTGGCGTGGTGGTGGTCGGGCATTTCCTTCATCCACCCGCAGCTATGCGCAGAAAGTAAACCGTAAAATGTATCGGGCCGCAGTCCGGTCAATTCTCTCGGAGCTTGTTCGTCAAGATCGGGTGCTCATTTGTGATGACATCAGATTGGACCAGCCTAAGACTTCGAAAATGACTGAAGCATTGAAGAGTCTTGGTCTATCGGGCCGAACCTTGTTAGTGACATCTGAATTTGACGCCAACGTAATGCTATCTGCCCGAAATATCATCGGCGTCGAAGTTATCCATGCCAGCGAGATAGATCCAGTAAGTCTTGTCGGTAGTGAGCACGTGATCTTTACTGAGGCGGCCGTCCGCAAGATTGAGGAGACGTTGCAATGAATCCCGAAAGACTTCAACAAATTATTCTTTCTCCGGTTATCTCCGAAAAAAGTACTTCGGCTGCAGATTTATCCAATCAGGTTGTATTTGAGGTTTTGTCGGATGCCACGAAAAATGAGGTCCGAGAGGCGGTTGAGAAACAGTTTAGCGTTTCGGTAGAGGGCGTGCAGGTTATGAATGTTCGCGGAAAAGTTAAGCGTTTTGGCAAGACCCCTGGCAAGCGTCGAAACTGGAAAAAAGCATATGTCCGGCTTGCTGAAGGTCAGGATATCGACTTTATGGGTGGCGCCTGATCGCGATTAATTCGCTGATCTTGCATTAACTTAATGAACATCTTTTAGAAGTAAGGACACAGGATACTGAGTTATGCCAGTTGTTAAACAAAAACCAACGTCTCCCGGCCGTCGGGGAATGGTGCGGGTTGTTTCACCCGACCTATTTAAAGGGCGTTCTATACCTTCGCTGACCGAGCCTAAAACTGCGAGTAATGGTCGGAATAGTGCAGGCCGGATTACCGTTCGCCATCGTGGCGGTGGTCATAAGCATCACTATCGAGTGGTCGACTTTAAAAGGAACAAAGATAGTGTCCCTGCTCGCGTTGAACGACTTGAATATGATCCTAACCGTAGTGCCCATATTGCATTACTCCTCTATGCAGACGGCGAACGCCGCTACATCATTGCCCCGAAGGGTTTGAAAGTGAATGACGCGGTGTCTTCAGGCTTGGATGCTCCAATTCGCACCGGTAACACGCTTCCGATCAAGAATATTCCAGTTGGAACTGTCGTGCATTGCGTCGAAATGAAGCCTGGAAAGGGTGCTCAGATCGCCCGTTCCGCGGGCGCATCGGTCCAGTACCTTGGGCGAGAAGGCGCTTATGCGCTTATGCGCCTTCGATCGGGCGAAACCCGAAAAATTTTGGCCGAGTGTCGCGCTACCATCGGAGAAGTCGGCAATTCAGAAAACTCCCTGCGGAAGTTAGGAAAAGCCGGTGCCAAGCGCTGGCGGGGAATTCGACCCACCGTCCGCGGTGTCGCCATGAATCCAGTCGATCACCCCCATGGTGGCGGCGAAGGGCGAACCTCAGGCGGGCGTCATCCGGTGAGCCCAACAGGGGTTCCGACCAAGGGTTTCCGTACCCGTAAAAACAAACGAACCAGTTCGATGATCATTCGAAGAAGGAAGAAATAGGTATGCCCCGTTCAGTAAAAAAAGGCCCTTTCGTCGACCACTCTCTTTGGGCAAAAGTTTCGAAGGCCAAAGAAGAAGGAAATCGCAAGCCAATCAAAACTTGGTCACGCCGATCAATGATTCTGCCCGAGTTTGTAGGCGTCACGATTGCGATACATAACGGAAGGCAGCATGTTCCGGTGTTGGTTTCAGAAAATATGGTGGGCCATAAACTTGGGGAGTTCGCTGCAACGCGAACATTTCGTGGCCACATCGCTGATAGAAAAGCAAAGTAATCAAGATTGTTCCTGCTAGAAAAAACGTTAAAGAGATATAGATAATGGAAGTGAAAGCTGTCGCCCGATTCGTCCGCCTGTCGCCTCAAAAAGGTCGACTTGTTGCAGATCAGGTCCGTAATCTGCCAGTTGGCAAGGCGCTTGAATTGCTCCAATTCAGTCCTCGAAGAGCTGCCGGTTTAATCCGCAAAGTCCTAGAGTCCGCGATTGCGAATGCTGAGCATAATGAGGGCGCTGACATTGATGAGTTAAAAGTCAGTCAGATATTAGTAGACGAAGGTCCAGTGATGAAGCGCTGGATGCCCCGCGCAAAAGGGCGTGCAACCCCCCTAATTAAACCGACCAGTCATATCACCGTAAGTGTGAGTGACGCAGCCTCGAGAGGACGCTAGTCAATGGGCCAAAAAATACATCCAAATGGATTTCGTCTCGGCGTCATTCGGGATTGGGATGCGAAATGGTTCGCAACCGGAAGTACTTATTCGAAAAATCTAGTTGCAGATCAAGGGATTCGTTCTTTTCTGCGTAAGCGGCTTGCTAACGCCGCGGTTAGCCGTATTGAACTAGTTCGGGCGGGCGAAACCCTTAACGTGACGATCCATACGGGCCGACCTGGAATCGTAATTGGAAAGAAAGGCGAGGATATCGAAAGGCTTCGAAGAGAAATTCTCGCGCTTAACAACAATGTGCCAGTCCAAGTGGCGGTTGAAGAAATCCGAAAGCCAGAGCTTGATGCTCATTTGGTTTCTGAGAACGTCTGTCAGCAGTTAGAAAAAAGAATCATGTTTCGTCGGGCGATGAAACGGGCCGTTCAAAATACAATGCGACTCGGCGCCAAAGGGATCAAAGTCATGATCTCCGGAAGGCTAAATGGTGCGGAGATTGCACGAACTGAGTGGTATCGGGAGGGACGGGTACCCTTGCACACGCTTCGCGCAGACGTGGACTATGGTTTTTCCGAGGCTCACACGACCTATGGCGTTATTGGCGTCAAGGTATGGATTTTCAAAGGCGAGATCATGCCTGGGGCTTCTGAGATTGAAGCGCCCAAGGGTGCTAAGGCCGCCACTCCTGTATAAGGTTACAGTTAGATGCTTCAACCAAAAAGAACAAAGTTTCGCAAGCAGCAAAAAGGCCGCAATCGGGGACTTGCCGTCCGTGGAAGTAAGGTCAGCTTCGGTGAATTTGGGCTTCAATGTACCGGCCGAGGGCGTTTAACTGCCAGGCAAATTGAAGCGGCCCGGCGTGCGATCAATCGACACATCAAACGCGGTGGACGGGTTTGGATTCGGGTGTTCCCGGATAAGCCAGTATCAAAAAAGCCGCTTGAGGTTCGTATGGGTAAAGGAAAGGGTAATCCCGAATTTTGGGTGGCTCTAGTTCAGCCCGGAACTATGCTTTATGAAATTCAAGGGGTAGAAGAGGAGTTGGCTCGGGAAGCATTTCGACTCGCGGGCGCGAAACTTCCTATTTCGACCTCATTTGTCAAGCGTCAGGCGGCGTAAGGTTAAGCGATATGGCCGATAAAAAAGTTTCAGATATGGGTGCGCCCGAGCTCAAAACAGAGCTTTTAGAGTTGCGTAAAGAGCAGTTTAATCTGCGCATGCAAAGAGGCACTGGTCAGTTGGCCAATCCCTCACGATTTAAGGTGGTTCGGCGTCAAATTGCACGAATCAAAACGCGAATGACAGAAATCAGCAGGATTGGCTAATGAGCGAAAACAAGACATCCGTGGAGCAGGCTCGGGCACGGACATTGCAGGGTAGTGTCGAGAGCGCGAAGATGGATAAGACGATCACTGTGGTGGTGGAGCGCCAGTTTAAGCACCCGCTATACAAGAAATATATTCGACGATCAACTCGCCTTCATGCGCACGATGCGGACAATCAGTGCAAAACAGGCGACTTAGTTGTCATTGAAGAATGCCGCCCGGTTTCCAAGCTTAAAAGTTGGCGCTTGGTCAAAGTGGTTTCACGTTCAGAGCAGGATTCTTCGGCAACCGCTTAACCGTAGTGGACCGAAGGGCCTCAAAACCGCCAACTATCTGGTAGAGAAAAATGATTCAAATGCAAAGTAACCTCAGTGTTGCTGATAACAGCGGGGCGCGTAGGGTTCAGTGTATTAAGGTCCTGGGGGGATCGAAACGCCGTTATGCAGGTGTGGGAGATATCATCAAGGTCAGTATTAAAGAAGCCATTCCGAACAGTCGGGTTAAGAAGGGCGATGTCTACCAGGCAGTAGTGGTTCGGACAAAACATGGTGTTCGTCGAACGGACGGATCGCGAATCCGCTTTGATAGTAACGCCGCGGTTCTTTTGAATGCCCAATTTCAACCTGTAGGGACTCGAATTTTTGGCCCCGTTACGCGAGAACTTCGATCTGAACGGTTTATGCGAATTATCTCGCTTGCACCTGAGGTTCTTTAAGGAAATAGCCATGAAAAAATATCGCAAAGGTGATGACGTAATAGTCCGGGCAGGCCGGGACAAGGGGAAGCGAGGAACAATCCTTCGCGTTATTGACACCGAAAAAGTGTTGGTGGATAACGTCAATATCGTCAAGAAGCATACCAAGCCAAATCCTAATAAAGGAGAGACGGGAGGCATCATCGAGAAGGAATCGCCAATTCGGATTTCTAACCTCGGTATGTATAACCCGAACAGTAAGAAAGCGGATCGAGTGGGTATTAAGGTGCTTGAGGACGGTCAGAAGGTCAGGATCTTCCGTTCTGATGGTGAAATGATCGACGCAAGTTGATTACTGATAGGTAGAAAAGTATGTCGAGATTGCAAGAACATTATCGAAAGACTGTCGTGCCTGCGCTTATGGAGCAGTTTAATTACTCCAGCGTAATGCAAGTGCCACAGATATCGAAGGTCACGCTAAACATGGGTGTGGGAGAAGCTGTCGCCGATAAAAAAGTGATGGATGCAGCGGTTGGTGATCTGACTAAGATTGCGGGTCAAAAACCGATTGTGACCAACGCTCGAAAATCAGTCGCGGCGTTTAAGATTCGAGAAGGGTGGCCAATTGGATGCAAGGTTACGCTCCGAAGAGATCGAATGTATGAATTTTTAGATCGCCTGATTGGTGTTGCTTTTCCGCGGGTCCGCGATTTCCGCGGCGTGTCAGCGAAAGCATTTGACGGCCGTGGGAACTACAGCGTTGGATTCAAGGAACAGATTGTTTTCCCCGAAATCGACTACGATAAAGTCGACACGCTTCGGGGCCTTGATGTCACCATCACAACCACCGCTCGGACTAACGAGGAAGGTGAAGCGCTACTTCGGGGATTTAATTTCCCTCTTAAGAAATAGGATTTGTCATGGCAAAAAAATCAATGATTGCTCGGGAAGTAAAACGAAAAAAGCTAGCGGCTCAATATGGTGCTCAACGTGCAGAAATTAGACAAAGAGTGACTGATGAGTCGCTGTCATATGATGATCGTTGGGAAGCGATGATTGAGCTCCAAAAGTTACCGCGTGATTCTTCTAAAACTCGCCAACGTAACCGGTGTGCGTTGACCGGCCGGCCAAGAGGTTATTTCAGGCGCTTTGGTCTTGCGCGAAACGCGTTACGTGAAGTCGTAATGCGAGGCGAAGCTCCCGGCGTTGTGAAAGCCAGTTGGTAGACCGTCTCGGCCCTGACATTAAGTAAAGAAAAAATTTCTAGAAAAAAGGTAATCCCATGAGTATGTCCGATCCCATTGCCGATATGCTGACCCGCGTCCGCAACGCGTTAGCTGCGAGGAAACAAACGGTCTCTATGCCGGCGTCTAATTTAAAAGCTTCAATTGCTGAACTTTTGAAAAAAGAAGGCTACATCAGCGATGCCAAAGTTGAAGGAGACGGAGTGAAAAAGTTGTTGAATCTTACCCTCCGGTACGCGGAAGGCGAAAGCGCAATTGAAATGATTGAGCGGGTGAGTCGACCAGGAAGGCGGGTCTATTGCAATGCTGATGATATGCCGCGTGTCCGTGGTGGCTTGGGAGTCGTAATGGTGTCGACTTCGAAGGGTCTTTTGACAGACAAGGATGCCCGATCGGCGGGTGTTGGCGGCGAAGTCATTTGTCGCGTCTTTTAGTTGGCGCAATCTACACTGGAGTGTTGAATGTCACGAGTTGCTAAAAATCCAATCTCTCTACCAACTGGTGTGGAAGCCAAGGTTGCTCCCACAGTTGTTAGCATTAAAGGGCCCAAAGGAGAACTATCTTTAGATCTCCATCCCGAAGTAACTGTAGAGCAGTTAGACGGCGTTTTAAAAGTTGCGCCTCACTCGAATGATAGCTGGGCAATGGCAGGAACATTCCGTGCGCTTATTTCTAATATGGTAGCGGGCGTAACCAACGGGTTCGAGCGAAAGCTCGAGATTATCGGCGTGGGTTACCGGGCCCAAGCTCAAGGGCAAAAACTAAACCTAAGTTTAGGTTTTTCTCACCCCGTTGTTTATCAAATGCCCGACGGCGTCACTGTAGAGACGCCTACCCAGACCGAAATTGTACTGAAAGGCCCTGACAAGCAAAGGGTGGGACAGGCTGCGGCAGAGATTCGCGCGTTCAGACCACCTGAGCCCTATAAAGGTAAAGGTATTCGTTACTCTGGTGAATACGTCGTCCGCAAGCAGGCGAAGAAAAAGTAAAACTAAATCGTGTGTTCACGGTTGAAAATTTAAGAATAATTCAAAACAGCTTCAAGTTGATAAAGGCAAACGAGATACAGCAGCATGAAAGATAAGAAGTTATCTAGATTACGTCGAGGCAAGAAAACGCGATCCAAGATTGCTCGTGATCGAGTGAATCGAATGTGTGTTTTCAGGACGCCGCGACATATTTACGCCCAGATTATTGATCAAACCGGTGGCCGCGTTCTGGCCAGCGCGTCAACAATTGATTCCGAGGTAAAGGGAAGCATTAAGAACGGCGGTAACATTAATGCTGCGGCAGAGGTTGGAAAGCGAATCGCAGAGAAAGCAAAAGCGGCCGGTGTTGAGAGTGTCGCATTTGATCGATCAGGATTTCGATATCACGGTCGAATCAAGGCGCTAGCAGATGCCGCCCGCGAAAGCGGATTACGGCTCTAGTCGATAGGAAAACGAGAAAGAATATGGCGACAAAAGCAGAACAAATTTCAGTCGATAGCGAAGGGTTTATTGAGCAGTTAATCAACGTCCGTCGCGTGGCAAAAGTAGTAAAAGGCGGTCGTATCTTTGGGTTTTCCGCGCTGACAGTCGTTGGCGATGGCAATGGTCGAGTAGGCATTGGCCGAGGAAAGGCAAGAGAGGTTCCAGTCGCTGTTCAGAAAGCGATGGATGAAGCGCATAGGAATATGCGCAAAGTTAAACTGAAGAAAGGAACTCTTCATTACGCAACGATTGGCCGACATGGCGCGGCACGAGTGGTCATGCGCCCCGCATCCGAAGGTACCGGCGTGATTGCTGGTGGTACGATGCGCGCAATCTTCGAAGCTGCCGGCGTAAAGAATGTTTTGGCTAAGGTGATCGGCACGACGAACCCAATTAATGTCGCGCGAGCTACAGTGGCAGGTTTAGTAGGGATGCAAAACCCTCGACAGGTCGCGATTCGACGTGGGAAGACGGTTGAAGAAATTCGAGGAAAGGAATCCGAAGATGGCTGAAAAACGTATCCGGCTAACGCTGGTTAAGAGCAAATTTGGACGAGGTGCGCGGCAACTGGCTTGCGTGAACGGCCTTGGCCTGAGACGTTTGCATCAAACCGTAGAAGTAGAAGATTCTCCCTGTACCAGGGGAATGATTAACAAGGTTTCGCACCTTGTTCGCGTTGAGGAAAATTAAAATGCGGTTAAACGAACTCAAACCTGCAGAAGGTTCACGACCAGCAAGTAAGCGTGTTGGTCGTGGAACAGGGTCGGGTGTTGGAAAGACAGCCGGACGCGGTGTGAAAGGTCAGAAATCGAGATCTGGCGGTTTTCATAAAGTGGGTTTTGAAGGCGGCCAAATGCCATTACAGCGTCGTCTACCCAAAAGAGGGTTTCGATCTGTTCTCCGTCCAAAGGTGGCAGAGGTCCGCCTCCACGAGCTCCAAAATATTGAAGTCGGAGAGATCGATATCGCAATTCTCAAATCAGCCGGGGTGATTCGACATGATGCCATTCGGGCGAAGGTAATTGCGTCTGGCAGTATCGAGCGCGCGGTCGTCTTGCGTGGAATTAGCGTCACTCGTGGTGCGCGAGCTGCGATCGAACAAGCGGGAGGAAAGGTCGAGGCCTAATCTTATGGCAGCGTCTCCCTTAGCATCCATTGGAAAATTGACCGAGTTGCGTCAGAGGATTTTGTTCGTCCTTGGCGCGATGGTCGTTTTCCGTATGGGTACGCATATTCCGATTCCGGGCGTGGATCCAACGGCGGTGGCGGCCTTATTCGAGCAAACCCGCGGCTCGATTATCGACGTTTTTAATATGTTTTCCGGTGGTGCGCTTGAGCGCCTGTCAATTTTTGCGCTAGGCGTGATGCCTTACATCTCGGCATCGATCATCATTCAAATGATGACGTCAGTAGTTCCAAAGTTGGAAGCGCTTAAGAAAGAAGGTGAGTCTGGGCGACGTAAAATAACTCAATACACTCGATACGGCACTGTATTGCTAGCGACATTCCAAGGTCTTGGGATCGCTATTGCGATCGAAGGGCAACAAGCCGCAGGTGGCGCGGTCGTCCTGGTGCCGGGCCTGGGGTTTAAAATCACGACAGTTGCGACGTTGGTCACTGGAACGATGTTCTTGGTTTGGCTCGGAGAACAAATCACCGAGCGGGGGATAGGCAACGGCATTTCACTGATTATTTTTGGCAGCATCGTAGCCGGCCTCCCTTCCGCAGTAGCCGGAACACTAGAGTTGGCCCGAACGGGTGCATTTACCCCAATTGGTGTGCTTGCGCTCTTCGTTGGCGCAATATTTGTCACCGCCTTTGTCGTGTTCGTTGAACGTGGCCAGAGGCGAATTACCGTTAACTATGCGAAACGTCAACAAGGACGACGAATGATTGCGGGGCAGTCAACACATTTGCCGTTAAAACTCAATATGGCAGGTGTGATACCGCCTATCTTTGCTTCAAGTATTATTTTGTTTCCAGCCAGCTTGGGAAGTTGGTTCGGCCAGAGCGAAGGCATGGGATGGCTTAAAGATATTGCTACTACCCTGTCACCAGGTCAGCCGATTTATACCCTGGTCTATGCAGGCATGATTTTATTTTTCTGCTTTTTCTATACCGCAATGGTTTTCAATCCCAAAGAAATTGCAGACAATCTAAAAAAGTCTGGCGCCTTTGTGCCTGGGATTAGACCGGGAATTCAGACTGCGGCCTACGTTGATAAAGTTGTTTCGCGACTCACCTTGGCGGGCGCCTTGTATTTGACGGTAGTGTGCTTGATTCCAGAATTTTTAATTGTGAAATGGAGTGTCCCTTTTTATTTTGGAGGTACGTCGCTCCTGATTATTGTCGTTGTGATGATGGATATGATGTCCCAAGTTCAGTCGCACTTAATGTCACGGCAGTATGAGAGTTTGATGAAAAAATCATCTTTAGTGGGTGGTGGAATGGGTCTTCCGCGTTAGTTAGAAAGGCGAAAGTCAGAGAGATAAATATGAAAGTAAGAGCATCAGTAAAAAAGATTTGTCGGAATTGTAAAATTATTCGACGAAACGGCAGCGTTCGCGTGATCTGTGTGGATCCGCGTCATAAACAGCGACAAGGTTGATCTCGAACCTAACGTTCGATAAACATCAAGAGGCGAAACAGTGGCACGTATAGCAGGAATTAACCTACCAGCAAACAAGCATCTCGAAGTGGCGTTGACTGCAGTTTTTGGCATTGGCCGCGTAACTGCCCAACGAATTTGCGATGCTGCAGGAATAGCACGCAGTACCAAGGTCCATGAATTGTCGGAGGGTGATGCAGATCGAATTCGGTCTGAGGTTGCCAGTCTACCGGTGGAAGGCGACCTTCGACGTGAGATTTCAATGAATATCAAGCGCCTGATGGATATGGGGTCCTACCGAGGAATGCGGCATCGACGCGGACTACCCGTTCGCGGTCAGCGCACGTCGACGAACGCTCGAACTCGAAAAGGGCCAAAACGGCCCATCCGTAAATAAGCAAGGGAACTGATTGAATGGCAAAAGTCCAGAACAAGAAACGCACGAAGGCAAAAGTTCGCAAGAACATCCTTGAAGGCGTGGCACATGTCCACGCGACGTTTAATAATACGATCATTACGATTACGGATCGGCACGGTAACGCTGTATCTTGGGCGACTTCCGGCGGTGCGGGATTTCGCGGGAGCCGTAAAAGTACGCCTTTTGCAGCGCAGGTTGCGGCAGAGACTGCAGGGCGGACTGCGCAGGACTGCGGAATGCGGCAACTTGACGTAAAGATCAAGGGGCCAGGACCGGGCCGGGACTCGTCAGTCCGCGCGCTCAATAATTTGGGCTTCGAGATTAATTCAATTACTGATGTAACGCCGATGCCACATAACGGTTGTCGTCCACCAAAACGTAGACGCGTCTAAAGTTTAAAAAGAGAAACAGCTATGGCCAGATATCGCGGACCCACTTGCAAGCTCGCACGTCGAGCGGGCACAGACCTCTCCCTGAAGAGCCCAATACGGGCGCTTGATTCCAAATGCAAATTTGATCGCCCGCCCGGCTTTAAAGCGGGCGGAAGACGTCCGAGAGCGACGGTCTATGGTACCCAGCTTCGTGAGAAGCAGAAACTCCGCCATATGTATGGATTGATGGAGAAACAATTCCATAGTTATTACCTCACGGCTGCGCGTTCGAAAGCTGCGACCGGCGAGAAGCTTTTACAACTTCTTGAATCACGCCTGGATAGCGCCGTATATCGAATGGGGTTTGCAATTACCCGAGCTGAGGCGCGGCAACTTGTCAGTCATAACGCCATCATGGTCAATGGCTCACGAGTCAATATATCTTCCTACCAGGTGAAAGCTGGAGATGAGGTGTGCATCCGGGAACGCTCTCGTGGACAGCTCCGAATAAAAGCTGGGCTCGAGATTGCTGAACAGATGGGGTTTGTCCCTTGGGTAGATGTCGATGCCAAAAATTTTAAGGGAATATTCAAGACGGTACCTGATCGCGCAGATCTCTCCCAAGAGATCGACGAATCATTAGTTGTTGCGCTCTACTCCAAGTAGGCTGGATTAAAAAGAAAGATAGTGCGGATTGCCATGTCTTTTCAGAACCTGAACAGTTAAAAGAACTAAACAGAGGTAAATGCTTAATGTCGCAAGCTAGAGAAGAATTTCTTCAACCGAATGTGATTAATGTGGATGCTTTAACTACGACTCGTGCACGAGTGACATTGGAACCCCTCGAGCGGGGTTTTGGCTATACACTTGGAAATGCACTCCGTAGAATCCTGTTGTCCTCGATGCCCGGAGCGGCCGTTACGGAAGTAAAAATTGAAGGCGTTAGTCACGAATATGACACCGTTCCCGGCGCGCAGGAAGATGTGATCGCGGTTCTGCTGAATCTTAAGAGTCTGGCGGTTACGATGCACAACCGAGATGAAGCCGTATTGAGAGTGTCAAAGAAGGGACCCGGAGTGGTGACCGCCTCTGATATTCAGCTCGATCATGACGTCGAAGTTGTAAATCCCGATCATCTTCTGGCTAGCCTTTCTGCGGACGGCGAGTTGAATATGGAGATTACTGTCAGCAATGGTCGCGGCTATCAGGTTGTTGACCCCACCGCCGAAGAAGGGGAAACCCGTGGCGTAGGCGTCTTGAGGCTTGATGCTTCTTACAGTCCCATTCGTAGCGTAACGTACTCGGTGGAAAATGCTCGAGTTGAGCAGCGTACCGATCTGGATAAGCTTGTGATGGAGATTGAAACTAACGGCACGATTGACCCTGAAGAAGCGGTTCGGCGAGCAGCCCAGATTCTGCATGAGCAAATTTCGGTATTCGTTCAGCTTCAAGAGTCGGATCATTCCGACGCGGAAGTGCTTGAAGAGCGTGTCGACCCAATGCTGCTTCGATCAGTTGATGATCTTGAGTTAACGGTACGCTCTGCTAACTGTCTCAAAGCAGAAAATATCTACTATATCGGCGATCTTATTCAGCGAACCGAGGTTGAACTGCTAAAGACGCCTAATTTGGGCAAGAAATCTTTAACAGAAATCAAAGACGTGCTCGCGACGCGCGGTCTTTCTCTGGGCGTAAAACTTGAGAACTGGCCACCCGCATCCCTGCAGCGCGAAAAACGCGATAACCTGCATTAAGAATTGGAGAGTCGGCCATGCGCCATCATAAAATCGGACGCGCCCTCGGGCGAAATTCCAGTCACCGTAAGGCAATGTTTGCAAACATGGCGGCGTCTTTATTTGAACACGAGCAGATCAAAACGACTTTGCCAAAAGCAAAAGAGCTGCGTCGAGTTGCGGAGCCGTTGATCACCTTGGCCAAGAAACCGACTGTAGCCAACCGTCGCCTGGCTTACGCACGACTTCGAGATAGAAACGCTGTGTCTAAGCTTTTTGATAGTTTGGGCCCACGATTCCAAGATCGGCCGGGTGGCTATACGAGAATTTTGAAATGTGGTCCCCGGGCTGGTGACAACGCCCCGATGGCGTATGTTCAGCTACTAGATATTCCGACTGAAGAAGCGACTGAGTCTTAGATCGAGCGCTCCTGAGTCGGATTAATCATTAACGGATCAGTTCCAACTCTTCGTTGATCGTTTTATAGGGCGCCGTGGAAATACCCAATTGGGGCGTTGATCTAGAAACGGGCCTGATCCCGGGCGTGACATGTTTATGCTCCCCCCATTGCGATGATCGACCGGTTGGCTGTGGAATAGACGCGGTTGTGGTCCACGCTATCGCGCTTCCCCCTGGAGAATTTGGGACGGATGCGATCGAGGACCTGTTTCTTGGCTGTCTCGATATCACTGCCCATCCGTACTATACGACTATAAAGTCTTCAAAGGTTTCCGCTCATTTCTTGATCGACCGAGCAGGTAAGCTCGCCCAATTTGTCCCCGTGACCCGGCGTGCGTGGCACGCTGGAGTTTCCAGTCTTAATGACCGAGATCGGGTTAATGATTTCTCTGTAGGCATTGAGCTCGTCGGATCCGACGATACTGCATTCGAGGTGCCACAGTATACGGCGCTTGCCTCCCTAATCTGGGCGCTCCAAAGCGCCTATCCATCGATTTCCAATGCGCGAATTGTGGGTCATTCGGACATCGCACCTGGCCGAAAAACAGATCCTGGCCCCCGGTTTGACTGGAGTCATCTACGCCAACTATTGGCTAGGATGTCAGTTGAAGAGGCATAACTGCTAGCGTGTTCCTCAGGTTTGGTTAGCGCTATCGGATGATGGTTGCCTCTTCCAAAGGATGTCCGATTCTCCGGCGGATTGATTGAGACTTCGTGCCATGACAAAAAGGAGGTCGGACAAGCGATTAATGTACTGACGGGATGGATTCCCAACAGAATGATCGTCCTTGATCAACCATAGCGCTCGTTCTGCCCTTCTGCACACGCTTCTTGCAACGTGACACAATGATGCCGCTCGCGTTCCACCTGGCAAAATGAATTCTTCGAGGGGTGCTAGAGATTCATTTAAAGTGTCGAGCATCTTTTCGAGTTCGACGGTTCGCTCGTACTCTACTAGCGTGAATCCTGGGAGGCTTAATTCTCCCCCAAGATCGAACAGGCAATGTTGGATCGAAACCAAACATTCTCGAATATCGTCAGGGAGTTGCTCGGTCAGCATTAACCCGATAAGACTGTTAAGTTCATCGACCTGACCCATGGCTTCTACTCTTGCTGAGCATTTAGCGACTCGATTACCGTCCCCCAGGCCCGTGGTGCCATCATCTCCCGTCCGGGTATAAATTTTACTTAACCGTTTTCCCACAAGAATTTATCCAAAAATCTAAAACACAATTTTAGTTCAATCGGAATGAGGAATATAGGCGATCGCACGAAAGTCATTCACATTTGTATAGGTAGGACCCGTTGTGACGAGATCATCGAGTAAGGTAAAAAAGGAGCCCGCGTCGTTGTTTTCGAGGCAGTCCTTTGGATTTATTCCGCGTTCCGCGGCGCGGGAAAGTGTGGAGGGCGTAATCACCGCTCCAGCTGCCGTCGTTGCGCCGTCGATGCCATCGGTATCACAGGCGATGCCAAAAAGGTTCTCAAGCCCATTTAGCTCAATTGCCAGCGCGAGCAGGTACTCTTGATTGGGACCCCCTGATCCCTCTCCCGTGATCTGAACTGTCGCTTCACCCCCTGAAAGTAGCAGGGTTCGCTGATTATTCTCAAAAAGTTTCTCCGTACGGATCAAATGTGCGTGATGCTTTGCAATCTCTGCCGCCAAACCCTCTACCTGATCTCCAAGATTAATGACATTGAATCCGCAATTTTTGGCACGATTCGATGCTGCCCCAAGCGCTTTGCCGGGTCCAGCGACCACCGCATATCGGGAAAACCGCAGCGCGGGGTCATCTGGCGCTGGCGTTTCTGACTGATCGGATTGCATGATGCGACGGATGGTGGGGGAGACCGCGATGGAGAATCGATCCAGAACGTCACTTGCTTCGGCACACGTTGAGGGATCTCCTACTGTGGGGCCTGAAGCGATAGTCGAGATATGATTTCCGGGGACATCTGATACCGCCAGGGTAAATGTTGAAGCTGGATATGACGCGGCTGCCAGCCTGCCACCTTTTATTGCGGAAAGATGTTTGCGGACGGTATTTATCTCATTAATTGTTGCGCCGGAACTGAGAAGACTTCTGGTGATCGCTTGTTTTTCAGCGAGAGCAATTCCTGGCAACGGTAGATTCAGTAACGCACTTCCTCCGCCCGATAATAGGCAGAGCAACAGATCATCTGACTTAAGAGAGCGAGCCATCTCAAGTATATGAATGGCACCTTCAAGGCCTATTCTGTCGGGCACAGGATGACTTGCCTCGATGATGTTAATCGACTCGGTTTTTAGGCTATGCCCCTGAGGGACGATGATCAAGCTGTCGTCGATTGACCCCAACGATTTTTCAAGCGTTTGAGCCATCGACGCGCCGGCTTTTCCGGCCCCAACAACAACTGTTTTCCCGCGAGGTGGTTCAGGTAAAAGCTCCGCCAGCTCACGGCCAGGGTAGGCGCTCTCGACGGCAGCGTCGAAAAGATTTCGAAGCAGTGTGACGGCGTACTCAAAGTGTGGGCTCTCAGCTGCCATTTGCGAAGGGCGATTCCTTATTTATTACGGCATTATGCACTAGTTCTTGACATGTTAATGGCTCTCCGATTTATAGTACGCTGTCCGAGTTGACCTTTAAAACGTCGACTCTCGGTAATGCACCAGCCCAAAATCAAAAACGGAGATTCCATGTTCCAGTACGAGGCTTACAACGACCCGATTCAACGTCCAAGGTATACCGGTCTTCCAACTTTTATGCGAGCGCCTTATCGAGAAGATTTAGAAGGGCTCGAGATCGGTCTTGTGGGGGTTCCATTCGATGGCGGCGTAACCAATAGGACAGGTGCTCGACATGGGCCTCGGGAAATCAGGAATCAGTCGAGCTTGATGCGGCGACGCAATCAGGCCAGCGGTATCGGCCCTCATGATCTTTGCTCGGTGGCAGATGTGGGTGATGCCTGGGTGCAGTCGCCTTTTGAATTGGAAAAAAGCCTTGATGAAATTCGATCGTTTTATGCTGAGCTTCATCAGGCGGGGATCGTGCCCATATCAGCCGGGGGAGATCACTCTGTTACATTGCCAATCCTTCGGGCCATCGCGTCTGACCAGCCCGTTGGTCTGGTTCATTTTGACGCGCACTGCGATACCGGAGATGATTATCTTGGCTCTAAATTTCATCACGGGGCGCCGTTTCGTCGAGCAGTCGAGGAAGGATTGGTTGATCCAAAGCGCACCATTCAAATCGGAATTCGAGGGTCGCTCAACGATCTCGATCAGTGGAAGTTTAGTCATGACACAGGTATGCGGGTCATCTACATGGAGGAGTTTTATGAGATGGGGGTCAAATCTGTAATCGACGAAATTCGGCGAGTTGCAGGCGATGCACCGACTTACCTTACTTTTGACGTTGACGGACTTGACCCGGTTTACGCGGCAGGCACAGGAACGCCTGAGGTTGGGGGATTTAGCACCGTTGAGGCTCAATTAATGATTCGTGGATGCCAGGGATTAAACTTAATCGGCGGCGATGTTGTGGAGGTTGCGCCGCCGTTTGATCCAAGCGGCAATACGGCTCTGACCGGGGCGACTATGATGTTTGAAGTTTTATGTGTTGTCGCCGACGCCGTTGCGCGTCGCAGGGACGAGTAGACCTGGTCGATTGGTTAGATCCTTCGGATACGTAAGAATTTAACGTCAGCCGATTAACCAGGACGCTTATCGAAAGCTGAAACCTCTTCAGGAATGTGATGAAAGTCCTGTTTGTCGCAGGTAAATATTGCTACCGTTGGCGCAAATATCGACGGGTCGTCCAGCGTGCCTACCTTGATAATCATCGCGCCTGGTCGATTAGGCGTTTCTGACCCTACCCCAGTGCCGCAGTTGCTGCAGAAATAGCGGGTGACTGCCACGTCGAGATCATCGCGTCTAAATTCGCTTAATTCCCCTTGGGTCAAATGAAAAGCCTCTTTCGGGAAAATGATGAGCGCGGCAGGATTGCCGCCGCTGATGTACTGGCACTCTCGACAATAGCATTGCAACGACGCTTGGGGTTCGCCGTTGAGTTCGTATTGGACGTCTCCGCAGTAACATCTTCCGTGTAATGCCATTTTTCCCCCTTCGATTGGGTTGTAAAGTGAAATGACGATACCATAATTTCTTTGTCAAGATAGGCAAAATTCTTCGTTAATAGCGTCTATTCGTGGTCAGTTAGAAATTGATTCATTCACGTGCTCAAACCTATAATCACCGGTAATTTCATCACTGTCCTTTATTTTGTTTGATAAAAAAGAGTAACGTAATGCCAGAATATATCGCCCCGATTGATGACCTTCGTTTTGCGCTAAAGCTCTCCAATAAAGAGGACTTGACGACTTGGCCTGGATTTGAGGATGCGAGTCCTGATCTCATTGACGCCGTGCTCGGGGAGGCGGCTCGTTTCTCGAAGGATGTCTTATCGCCTATCAACTATTTGGGTGACCAGACGCCACCCGCTGTAAACGAGGGAGTGGTCACAACATCTCCTGAATGGAGGGCTGCGTACACCCAGTTTATTGAAGGTGGCTGGACAGGCCTTGCGCTGGATCCGTCATTCGGTGGCCAAGGGCTTCCTCAGGTGTTGGCATGCGCGGTCCAAGAGATGTGGGACGCGTCTAACATGGCATTTGGACTGTGTCCGATGCTCTCACAAACCGCTGCAGAGGCAATTCTAGCTAAAGGGAGTGAGGAGCAGAAATCGCGTTTCTTGCCCAAAATGGTATCCGGTGAGTGGACGGGAACGATGAATCTGACCGAACCTCAGGCAGGCTCTGATCTTTCAGCAGTACGTACTCGTGCCGTGCCCTCGAGCGAAGATCACTATTTGCTGAGTGGCCAAAAAATCTACATTACGTATGGCGAACATGATTTGGCTGAAAACATTATTCATCTCGTGCTGGCTCGTACACCTGATGCGCCTGAGGGAGTGAAAGGCATTTCTTTATTTATTGTGCCTAAATTTATTCCTGATTCGAATGGTAATCCGGGTCAGCGAAATGATGTTTACTGTGTATCACTTGAACATAAATTGGGTATTCATGGCAGTCCGACCGCAGTGCTATCGTATGGAGACAATGGCGGCGCAGTAGGTTACTTGGTAGGCGAAGAAAATCGCGGGCTCGAGTATATGTTCATAATGATGAATCGCGCTCGCCATGCCGTTGGGATCGAGAGTTACGCCGTTGCGGAACGGGCCTATCAACGCTCACTGAGTTATGCGCGGGATCGGGTGCAAGGAAGAGTCGTTGGTGATACTACAGGGGATCGATCACCGATCGCTAATCATCCGGATGTTCAGCGAATGATGCTGAGCATGAGAAGCCGGATTGAAGCGATGCGCGCACTTTCACTTTATACGGCATCCTGCGCAGATAGGGCGTCTAATCATCCTGACCCGAAACAACGCTCACTCGGGCAGCAGCGTGTTGACGTTCTCACTCCAGTGGTCAAAGGCTGGAGTTCTGAAGTGGGCAATGAGGTAACCGCGCTCGCGCTTCAGGTGCATGGCGGAATGGGGTTTATTGAAGAAACAGGAGCCGCGCAACACTATAGAGACGCACGGATTACCACGATTTACGAGGGCACAACAGGTATTCAGGCCGCAGATCTCGTCGGTCGGAAATTGATTCGTGACGGTGGACAGATGGTTAGCGAGATGATCAGCGAAATTCGCAATGATATTTCGTTAGCATCCATGCAGGGTGACTTCGTTGTTCAGGAGATCGCGGTTGCCGTGGCAGAGTCAGTTACCGACCTTGAGGACGCGACCCAGAGTATTCTGGAGTCTGCAAAAGATAATCCTAGATCACCGTTTTTTGACTCTTTTAATTACTTGATGCTCTGGGGCGTTGCCGCAGGCGGATGGCAGATGGCCAAAGCGGCCCGCGAGGCAAAAAATATGCTTGATGCGCAAGAGGGAAGTGACACTTTTTTACGCTCAAAAATGCTGAGCAGCCTCTACTACGCTCGGCAAATTTCCCCGCAGTCCACTGCGTTTAGTCGGGCGGTCTGTGCACCGAACCTGCCCCGTGACGATCTCGACGAACTGGTGGCCTGAAGTCAGGCGAGCTTGAGCCCGTTGGGAACGGGTCGATCCGGCTTAGCAAGCACGACGGTGCTCTGGTCAAGCGAAAAGCCGGTAACAAGACATTGAGACTTTATCGGACCGATTTGTTTTGACGGAAAGTTCACAACACCAATGACTTGGGTTCCGGTTAGTTCTTCAGGTTTATAGAGGTCGGTAATCTGGGCGCTGGATTTTAGAATGCCAATTTCTTCACCGAAATCAACCTGAAGTATGTAGGCGGGCTTTCTCGCCTCTTTAAATACTTCCGCGGTGATAATGGTGCCCACGCGAATCTCGACTCGCTCAAAATCGGACCAAGAAATTGTTTCCATATTGCGTCTCGCTAGGTTTTTGGGTTGTTATTGGGTCAAGATATCTCAAGCGTCGAGCGGATCTTGACTAAATCTATTTGAGTTGGTACTCCCCGGTCGCCAATCACCTGATCCAGCCACTCTTTTAGGGGCGCTAGGACTGGGAATTGCAGATTTTTTCGAAGCAATCGTAGGACGCGCGTTAAATGAGCAAGATATTGAGTTTTATGGTCTCGAATCGCCAGCCGGCTAAAAATACCTAAAACCTTGCAATGCCTTTGTGCGGCAAGTACGCAGTACCATAGTTCAAAATTTTGCATATCCAAGAGCGGCATGGCGTCGGTATAACGTTCAAGCATTTTTGAGGCAAATGGCTCAGGTATGTCACGTCGAGCATCTTCAAGAAGAGAGACAATGTCATAGGCCATCGGGCCAATTCTTGCATCTTGAAAATCGAGTAACCCGATTTGATGGTTTGAGGTATTTCCACAGATCAGCATGAGGTTGTCGACATGAAAATCCCGTAGCACAAGAGAAACCGCGGGGGACGGAAGCTGAGACAGGATTGCAGACCATGCATTGGTATATTGCTCTTCCAAGCTCGACGACAGAGCTTGATCATTGACGACGGGCAAGAACCAGTCGGTTAGCAGATGAGCCTCGGTCATCAATGTTTGAAGATCGTAGGAAGGAATGTCAATTGCCATGGCATTCTGATGCTGGTGCAGGTGGACTAAAAGATCGATTGCGGGTCCATAAAGACCTTCAGGATCTTTATGATCATTAAGGAGTTTGGTGAAGGTGTTGTCGCCAAAGTCTTCGATTAGGGCGAACCCGTTAACTTGATCTGCTTTAAATATTTTTGGAGGATGTAGGTCGATTGCGGTGAGATGAGAGGCGATGTCAATCCATTTACCTAGATCTTCCTGTGGCGGAGGTGCATCCATTAGCAGGCGTCGATGCCGTTCATCACTGAGTCGAAAATATCGACGAAATGACGCATCTTGATGCATAGGATCAAGATGCATATGTTCAGCATTAGCATCTTTCAGAAATTGTCGACGAAGAATGTCGCGATGAAATGACACAGGTTTAAAATTTATTTAATGAATAGGTTGGGGACTTGGTGATACTAAAAGATACCATGCAGATGCCAGCTGCCACTATCAAGATCGCGAAATATCCATAATTTTATGGAAGCGGTTTCAGCAAAGTAATAATCACGCCTCACTGCTTGGTCATCCCACCATCCGCTACAGATACGCTCACGCGACGGTTGAATCGATAAGGTTTGATTGCCAAAGAACAGCCGGCCATTGGATACACGAATAGATTTTGGCGTTTCTAAAAGCCAAAGAGGTCGCGCACCACCAAACAGTGTTGCCCCTATTTGTCCAGGGTCGCATCGGTCCCATGCTTTTTCAGGTCGATGATCTGCCTGAGTTCTTAAGCCATGCACGGCATTTTTGCCAAGGCGGTTTCTTAATTTCTCGACTATAGAGTTGCTTTCATTTCTGTTTTCAGTTCGAGTCTCAAAGAGATCCTTGCTGCTAGGTATAAAAACTGAAAATCGATTAACTTGAAGCATGATGGCAGTGATAGGCGCTTTGACTTGAGCGTTTTCAAACGCTAATCGAGATAGCTCACTCAGCGAGACAAGCTCCCGATTTGGCTTAGTGAGCAATACTGGAATATTATAAATTTCCTCGCGATCATTAGTGAGTTGCCACTGCATCTCCTCTGCTTGCGCGTGCTTTTTATATAAGTAGTCGCATAGTTTTTCTAGCAGCTGGTGCGTAAGGGGTTGTAGCAATGCCATGTTACTAACTGCCACATCCAGAGAGAATTGCTCTGAAAATTTTAATGCCGACTTGAAAGCGATTTGCGGGTCAGGAGCATCTCCCACGAGTTGATCTAGTTGAGTAATCAAGTTTGGTGTAAAACGCCTCGCCAACCCATCACGAGGCAGCCGAAGAAGATCGCCTATTGTGCGAGCGCCAATTTGCGTCAACAATCGACGACCTTTTATGTCAGTGATTAAGTACGTCGCTGGCAACTTGTTTATAGCAGGACGAATATCTTTTTTTGAATTAACAATTAGTGATTCTCCGGATCGCCCACAAAGAATAGCGCTCGCTGCTGTTGGCATCACGGCTATACAGGGGTTAATTGCGATTTCAAAAATCCATATTTGAATTTGATCCACTAAAGAGGTGATCCCGCCAAAAAGTCGAATACTGCCTGCAATATTGAGCAATAGGCCATCCTCGAGGAGTGTGATGTCTGGCGTCCAATGTCCAGCCTGTATAGCGAGCTGGCGAAGATATGTTTTTTCTAAGTCGATACTTTGCTGTACGGTCTGAAGAGATGGAACGAGTGCTCGCGCTGCACTGAGGGACATACGAGTATGGATGCCGCTATTTTGAGCGGCCGGATTTGCAGTAACAATTTGTTGTTCTCGGTTACCTTGTGTGTAGACTGCGGTCGGCCAATTTTTCTGTTGACACCCTAAAGCCTCCAAGGGCAGCAAAGGCAGATGAAGGGCTAGCCATAGATGACTGGTTTGCGTTCCAGTGGGAGCGGTGGGAGTATCTGGCCACTCGGCTTTAGCGAGCGTCAGCTGATGACGCCTGGCTTTATTAATCCGCTCAGGATTTTTCTGTGGATACAACTGAGCCATTATGTGTTTATAGTGGCTGAAGTATTACCTCTTAATCTATGTAGAGAGATATTTTGGTGTAATGGCCCGCCTCGGCATTTAAGAAAGTCAATCTCCATTCCATCGGGTGACTCATAGCATCGCATTCTTAGGGTTGCCATGCTGTGCTGTCGTAAAGCGGTTTGATTGCGAAAACAAATGCCCAATGTGTCTCCATCTTCCGCAGCAAGTTGTAACCGACGCATCTCTGTTTGGGTTAGTTTGCTAGGCCAGCAGATAACAGTACTACATGCTCTCGAACGCAATGCTTGCTCAGTGGACCATAAGATCTCGGCATGATCCTTAGTTTCAATAAGAAGAGTTTTTGATAAATCGATGCCACTTTGATCTAGTCCGGGTGGGTAGGGTAGAGCAGGTGGATTAATCCAGGCCTGCCAGGATCGTAATGCCGTAAGCGCTGCCAGCATGGGCAAAATCAACCACAGCGGGCTACGAATAACATTCTCAACAAGAATTTCTGTCAACGCACCTTTTGGCCAGCCCCCTCCGGGTAAGCGGTGGTCAAGAGCCTTAAATCCAGTTGCAACCGCATCGGATGACTTTGATATTTTTTTGCTGCGCCAGATATCCTGTCGCTGCAGACAGGACTCTAGCGTCATGAGATCGGCTCGTTTCGTATTACACCTACGCCAATACCCTCAATAACCAGAGGCTGCTCACGCAAGTCCACTTTAACAGGTTCAAATTCAGGATTCTTGGGTGTAAGCGTTACTATATTTCCGCGCCTTCGAAATTCTTTTACAGTGACCTCATCTTCTAAGCGCGCGACAACAATTTGACCGTTAGCCGCTTCTTGAGTGCGATGTACGGCTAGTAGGTCGCGGTTAAGGATTCCCGCATCTTGCATGCTCATGCCACGCACACGCAGGAGGTAATGCGCTCTGGGGTTAAACAGTTTGGGTGGTAGAGGATAATGATCTTCAATATGTTCTGTAGCAAGAATAGGATTGCCAGCTGCAACCTCACCCACCACTGGTATGCCGGACGGCGATAGCAGTCGAATGCCACGTGATGCACCAGACTGAAGTTCAATTGCGCCTTTGCGCGCGAGCGCCCGCAGATGATCTTCTGCTGCATTAGCTGATCGAAATCCTAGCTGCTTGGCAATTTCTGCACGCGTAGGCGGCATGCCAGTGGCTTCAACAAAAGATTGAATGCATTCAAGCACTTGTAATTGTCGGTTGGTTAGAGGCGTGTTCATGAGGCTAATGATTGGGTTGAAATAATTAAAACATCTTAAGCACTGTTTATATATACAGTTATGATTTGAAACTGTCTAGTCTTTTTTAATTAGCAGATAAAGATTCATGATAAATTTTTAATCCCTAAAATTGAGCGTAACCAAATTTTTATATGAGCCAAAAAAATCGGATTTTGACGGTCGTTCATCAAGAGGTTTCTACTCCGGGTCTTCTGGGAAGAAATCTCATTGCGAGAGGTTATGAGCTTGATCGCTTTTGCCCTTGTATTGGTGATCAATTGCCTCGGGACCTTTCTGCTTATAAGGCGGTTATCGTTTTTGGTGGTCCTCAGAGTGCTACTGATGATAATGATCCGGGAATTAAAGCCGAACTTAATTGGATCGAAAAAACAGTTTTGTCTCAGAGAGTGCCTATGTTGGGTATTTGCCTTGGCGCCCAGCAACTGGCGCGCGTGCTGGGCGCCAAAGTGGGGCCACGGGGGGACAACGTGGTTGAGATTGGTTACTGGCCTGTTCTGCCAACTGAAAAGGGCGGTAACTTTTTGCAGGAAGAGACATACTTTTTTCAGTGGCACTCTGAAACTTTCGAGATTCCACAGGACGC
>Ga0233427_10000392_pt1 | contig 56923 bp, 43 predicted proteins | sample SI_118_April2016_5_FD_179885 | JGI IMG/M metagenome (GOLD analysis project Ga0233427, IMG submission 179885) | Seawater microbial communities from Saanich Inlet, British Columbia, Canada - SI_118_April2016_100_MG | ecosystem: Environmental > Aquatic > Marine > Inlet | place: Canada: British...
ATTTACATAGTCTTTTTCGTCCGAATGGAGTTCGAAAACTCCACTGTCCCACAGGAAGTAGAAAGCGATCCCCGAGACCTGAAAGTAGAGGCTATCCTCGTCAGCACGCCAGCATTCTGTCTTGAATCCGTAGCTTAGCCCTGCCTTGCGCTTGATTTTTCCGATATTCAACATTTGCACCTTGAGTAGCCCCGAATTTTCGGATCACCACATCAACTCCCCAGCTATCGCGTCAATCGCGATCAAGATCGAAGTTCATTTATCAGTGAAATGGCTTTATCCGGCGAATGTACAAATAAAACCTCAGCATATGAATATGCGTCCTTCCAGTTTGGAAACACTTCAGCGAACCTAACAATGCAGCCGTATATCGCGATTACCACATCATTAGAAGGCGCATCTCTGTCAATAATTTCATCCAGAAACAACGCCACAATCGTTTCTTTTAATGCCGCTTCAAGCTCCATCCACGCTTTTAAAGATTTTTTCTTTCCCCACCACGTCCAAGCATTTTCAGCTTTTCTGTAATCGGCCATTCGCATAGTTAATTGCTGAAGGCAATTAAAGGTATGAGGCATTTCAGCGTTCAACTGCATAGCCATATCGTAATCGGAAGTAGCCATTCCTTTACCTCATCAACTCCCCTGCTATCGCGTCCATCGCGACCTTATGATCATCTGAAGGAAACAGGTGCCCATAGCGATCCATGGTGACAGCAAGGTTACTATGACCGGCAAAGGTCTGTACAATTTTTGGTGCAAGTCCGGCCTTAATCCACGCCGAAACCGCGAAATGCCGGTGTGCGTGCCAGTTGAAGCCTGCCGGCGGATCAGGTGCGCCAGCCAGGACGGGCGCAGGACAGGGCCAGTGCGGGCTGTCCTGGGTGTCCTGGAGAGAATGAGTTGCACACTCCCTGACCAACCCAGCTAGCGGCTTTGGAGTGGTGCGCGTTCAGGGTCAAATTCCAGGACGGTATTATTATGTATGGGATTCTTCGCGCCAAACCCGGCCCAGGCCCCCGCCCCAGGAACCATGCCCTCTGATCCAGGGCTTTTGTCCGAGTTAAGGCCTTACCGAGCACCGAAAGCTGGGCGGGCCCCAGGGCCGTTTTCCGTGGCCCGTGGGCCGCGTGCCTGGCGCCCTGATGCTCGATCCCTGGCGCTCTATGCACAGATCAAGGTCCTGGGGCCGCGGCTCACGGGCAGCGTTGAGGTCGAATCAGGTTCTATCCGTGAGGTTTGGGGTTACACCGGTTACACGGTTTTGCGTACAATTTGTAACCCGCATGTAACCCAGAAACGAAAAAGGACCTAGCCGTTTCCAGCTAAGTCCTTGAAAAGATTGGTGGGCGATGTAGGGCTCGAACCTACGACCCGCTGATTAAGAGTCAGCTGCTCTACCAACTGAGCTAATCGCCCACCGTGCGCCTGAAGCGGCGGCGGATATAACACCCGCGACACCGGTTGTCGATACGCACGGCACGGAAACGGCAGGTTCAGGCCGCGCCGCCGCGTTTGTTGATGTAGGTATCGCGGTGCAGCCAGCAGCTCATGATCAGGCCAAAGCCGATCAGCACCGTCAGCATCGCCGTCCCGCCGTAGGAAATCAGCGGCAGGGGCACGCCGACGACCGGCAGAATGCCCATCACCATGGCGATATTGATGAACACATAGAGAAAGAAATTCACCGTCAGGCCCATCGCCAGGAGCCGCGCGAAATGGCTGCGGGCACGGAATGCGATGTAGATGCCATAGGCGATCAGCACGCCGTAGAGCGCGATCAACCCCACACCGCCGACGAGGCCGAACTCCTCGGCCAGCATCGTGAAAATGAAATCTGTCTGCTTCTCCGGCAGGAAGTTCAGATGGCTCTGGGTTCCCTCCAGAAAGCCCTTGCCGAACAGGCCGCCCGAGCCGAGCGCGATCTTCGACTGCAGGATGTGATAGCCCGACCCGAGCGGGTCGGACTCTGGATTGAGGAAGGTGAATATCCGCTGCTTCTGATAGCTGTGCAGGAACTGCCAACCCACGGGCACTGCCGCCGCCGCGGCCACCGCGACCGTCGCGAACTGCCAGAGTCGTGCGCCGCCGATCCAGAACATGGTGACCCCGACCATCGCCACGACACCGGCCGTACCCAGATCGGGCTGACGCAACACCAGCGCCATCGGTGCGGCGACCAAGAGCAGCGGAATGGCGAGGTTTGTCAGCCGGCCCGCATCTTCTGAATCCAAGCCGTGGAAATATCGCGCCAGCGCCAGCACCACCGCGACCTTCATGACTTCCGAGGGCTGCAGCTGGAAGAAACCCAGATCGAGCCAGCGCTGGGCGCCCATGCCGATCGACCCCATGAGCTCCACAGCCGCGAGCAATGCAAGGCAAACGCCGTAAACCGGATAGGCGGCACGCAGCCAGATGCGGATATCGGTCATGGCGACCGCGAGCATCAGCAGGATGCCCACGGCGAACCGCATGAACTGGCGCGAGGCCCAAGGGTCGAAATTCCCGTTCGCTGCGGAAAACAGCATCGCGAAGCCGATCGACGCCGTCAGCACGATCAGCAGCACGAACTCCCAGTTCAGATGCAGCAGCTTCTGACGGAATGTGAGCTTGGCCGAGCCGGTGCCACTGAGCCGCGCCATGGTCAGCCGTCCTGGCTACCGGGCGCGCGCAGGCCCGCCACGTTGGCGCCCGGCGCCAGCCGTGCTGGATCGCGTTTCAGGGTCGCCGCCATCACGTCGCGGGCGATCGGCGCTGCAACCGCCGAACCGCCGCCGCCATGCTCCACCACCACCGAGATCGCATAGCGCGGGGCCTCCACGGGGCCATAGCCGACAAACAACGCGTGATCACGAAAACGCCAGGGCATATCCTTGTTCTTGATCACGCCGCCCTCCCGGTCGCGCTCGCGCTGGGTGATGCGCCGGACCTGGGCCGTCCCGGTCTTGCCACCCATGGACATGCCGGGTGTCATAATCCGCGCCGCATGGGCGGTGCCGGAGGGCGCCGATATGACCAGGGCCATGGCGTCCGTCACCGCCTTGAGATGCTGCGGCTTGACGTCGATCGTCTCGATTTCCGACGGCGCACGCGTGGCCAGCTTGCCGCGGGTCACCACATCGCGGGCCAGATGCGGTTGAATAATTTTGCCGCCATTGACCATCCGCGCCGTCATGGTCGCGAGCTGCATCGGCGTGGTGGTGATGAAGCCCTGGCCGATCCCGGCAACAAGCGTCTCGCCCAGGACCCAGGGCTGGCCAATCACGGCGCGCTTCCACGCCTTGGTCGGGATCAGGCCCGACCGCTCTCCCGGCGTGTCCATGCCGAGCTCGGTGCCGAGGCCAAATTGCTGCGCCATGCGCGCGATGTTGTCGATGCCAACGCGGCGCGAGACCTCATAGAAATAGACATCGCAGGATTCCGCGATGCCGCGGTCGAGATCCACATGGCCGTGGCCATGGCGACGCCAGCAATGGAACTTGCCGTCGCCGACTTCGAGGAAACCGGGGCAGAAAAAATTCGTCCGGGGTGTGATGAGACCGGCTTCGAGCGCGGCGAGAGCGACAATCATTTTGAAGGTTGAGCCAGGTGCGTACTCACCGGCGAGTGCCTTGTTGCGCAGGGGCGCGCGTTCGTTGTCGGCCACCGCACGCCACTGGGCCGTGCTGAGCCCTTCGGTGAAGGCATTGGGGTCGAAACTCGGGGTCGAGGCCTGGACGATGACGCCGCCGGTCTCCACATCCAGGACGACCACCGAGCCCGCCTCATCACCGAGCTGTTTCATGGCGTTTTGCTGCAGGGCCATATCGACGGTCAGCACCACATCCTGGCCGGGATCGCCGTCCTGTCGGTTGAGCTCGCGGATGACGCGACCGACGGAATTCACCTCGAGCTGGCTGGCGCCCGCGCGCCCACGCAGGGGCAGGTCGAACGCCCGCTCCACGCCGCTGCGTCCCACCTTGAAGCCCGGCAGTTCGAGCAGCGGATCGCCGGAGAGATCCTCGGGCCGGGGGGAGCCGACATAGCCCAGGATATGGGCACCCGCCGCCCCATTCGGATAAAAGCGTCGTTCGCCCACATCGATATCAATGCCCGGCAAATCGGGCGTGTTCACCTCAAGCTGGGCCACGTCCTCCCAGTCGAGGAACTCGCGCACGGTCACCGGCACGAATTTCTTGCGCCGACGAATTTCCTTCATCACCCGGGCTTTCTCGTCCGCGCTGATCGGGATGATCATCGACAGCCGATCGAGCACGGCAGAAACATCGGGAGCGTTCTCGGCTTTCAGAAGCACGCGGTAATTCTGCTGGTTGACCGCGATAGGTACGCCGAAGCGGTCGATGACCCGGCCGCGCGATGGCGGCAGGAGCCGCATGTTGATCCGGTTTTCCTCGGCCAACATCTGATAGCGCTCGGATTCGACCACCTGCAGGTAGTACATCCGCCCAACGAGCGCGGTCAGCAGGCTAAACTGGCCGCCAGCCAGCAATGCCGCACGCCGGGTAAACAGCCGCTGGCGGTCACTGTCGCGATTGTTCATGACGTTTCCGCCGAACCGACCAGCCAGCGCTGGCTATGCAGCAATGCCCAGGCGATGACCGGAAATGTGACCACGGTCAGGACCATGCCCATCAGCACCACATCGGTGGGCAGGATCGCGCCGCGCAGGACCGACGCCAGCAGCCACGTCAGGAATGCCGCCACCGGCGTGACAATCGCGAATCCCGTCCAGAAAACCCAGAATGGTTTGCCGACAAGAAACGGGCGCTGATTGAGCACGAAACCGTGGGCGAGCAGATAGATCAATGCCGACAGCCCAAATGGTGCACCGATCAATGCGTCCTGAAACAGGCCGAGCGCGAACACAAGGATCCGGGGCATCAGGTCAGGCCGAAACACCACCCAGTAGTAGATCGCCATCAAAGGCAATGCCGGGGTGATATCGGGAAAGAAGGGCAAGGGCACCGGCAACTGCGCCAAAAGGATCATCAGGAGTATGGTGAAGCCCGGCACCACCCGCCGGGAATAGTCGAGGACGGGGCCGAACGCGACCGCGTTCACTGGGCTGTCTCCGCGCCAGGCGTCGGGGCCGTTGTAGAGGCAATCGGGGCGGCAACAGGCGCGGCGAGCCGGGCCGGCACCTGCTCGGGCGGAGGCAGAATACCGTTCACGCCGTAGTCGAGCACGCGCGCCTCACTGACCCGCGACAGGGGAACTGCCGGTTGAATGGTGACCCGCGCTTCGCTCGCCTCCGCCACGACGCCGATGACGAGCCCGGGTGGGAAGACACCACCATGACCGGATGTGAGCACACGGTCACCGACCGAGACCGGCGAGTTCGACGCCAGATAGGTCAGCGTCGGCCAAGGCGTATTGTCGCCGGTCACAATGACCCGGTCACCGGTTGATTCGACGACGGCGGGAATCCGCGAGTTGAGATCGGTCAGCAGCAACACCCGCGCCGAGCGATCGCCCACTTCCGCGACACGTCCAACCAGGCCGCCATGGGACACGACAGCCTGTCCGCGCTGCACAAAATGCCGTGCACCCGCGTTGATCAGGAGGCTGTGGAAGAAGGCACCGCCGGTGTCAGCAACAACCCGAGCGGTAATCGCCCGCGGTGCGATCTCGGGCACAAAATCCAGCTGCGCGCGCAAGGTCGCATTCTCGACCTCGAGTTGCTGCGCCATCAACATCCAACGCAAAAGCCGCGCGTTTTCCTCAAGCAGACGCTCATTCTCGGCCCGCACGATAAAATAGCTCTCGACAGACTGCGCGACAGACTGCCCCGCTTCAATCGGGCGCGACATGACATCCAGGACTGGTATTGTGGCATCAACAATCGCGGTGCGGGCGCGCTCCAGTGCGCCGGTTTCCGCCTTGCTGAGAAGCATGAGGGCAAAGGCGAGCGCCAACAGGCCGAGGAACGCAAAGCGCTGGCCCCAGATGCGGAAAGGCACAGCCAGACCGGCAACCGATATGCTCGCGTTTCGTTTCGCCACCAGACTATCCCGCCGTCCAGGTTCTCGCCGTCACTCCGGTGTCCGATCAGTACATGCTGACCAGGACATCCTTGAGCTTCTTGAACTCTTCGAGCGCACGGCCCGTGCCGCGCACCACGCATGTGAGCGGATCATCCGCAATCGAGACCGGAAGTCCCGTTGCGTGCCGCAACACATAATCCAGATTGCCGAGCAATGCGCCGCCGCCGGTCAGGACAATGCCCTTGTCGACGATATCGGCCGCCAGCTCGGGCGCCGTATGCTCGAGCGCGACCTTGACCGCGTCGATGATGGCGCTGATCGGCTCCGCAAGGCTTTCGGCAATCTGCCGTTCGGTGATGATGATTTCTTTCGGCACGCCGTTCATCAGGTCGCGGCCCTTGATCTCCATCGTCCGGCCCTCGCCATCCTCCGGCGGGCAGGCTGAACCGATTTCCTTCTTGATCCGCTCGGCGCTCGATTCACCGACCAGCAAATTATGATTGCGGCGGATATAACCGATGATGGCTTCGTCCATCTTGTCGCCACCAACACGCACGCTGCGTGAGTAAACGATGCCCCCCAGGGACAGGACTGCCACCTCCGTGGTGCCGCCGCCAATATCGACGACCATCGAGCCGGTCGGCTCGTTCACCGGCAGCCCGGCGCCAATCGCCGCTGCCATCGGTTCCTCGATGAGCCAGACACGGCGCGCACCCGCGCTTTCGGCCGATTCCTGAATCGCCCGCCGCTCGACCGCAGTCGAACCCGACGGCACGCAAACAACGATCTGCGGGCTGTGGAAGCCCCGCCGGTTGTGCACCTTGCGGATGAATTCCTTGATCATCTCCTCGGCAACCTCGAAATCCGCGATCACGCCATCGCGCAACGGCCGGATTGCCTGGATGTTGCCGGGGGTTCGCCCAAGCATCTGCTTGGCCTCGTTGCCGACGGCGAGGACCTTTTTCTTGCCTCTGGACTCGACGATCGCAACCACCGACGGTTCATTCAGGACGATATCCCGTCCCTTGACGTAGACCAGGGTGTTCGCCGTCCCCAGGTCAATTGCCATGTCAGCGGAAAGCGCTCCCATGATTCGCGAAAACATAATGCGTCGCCTCGCCCGTTAATTGTTCGACCCCGGATCGGGGTCCGGGCGGAGCGCCAGAGCTCCGCCCAGTTACCGACTACGCCGACAATGCCGCCGGCGCGGTTTTCTCTCGTTTCACAAGCAGCTTGTTCAAACCGTGCAAATAGGCACGTGCAGACGCCACAAGCGTGTCCGCGTCTGCGCCCTGCCCGTTCACGGTCTTGCCATTTTCATCCAGGCGGACCGTGACTTCGGCTTGCGCGTCGGTGCCGCCGGTCACGGCGTGCACCTGATAAAGCTGCAGCTTTGCCTCATGCGGGAACAATTCACCGATGGCGTTGAACGTTGCGTCGACGGGCCCGTTGCCGCGCGCCGTCGTCTTCACGAGTTCCCCATCAATTTCGAGTTCCAGGTCCGCCTCCTGCGGCCCCTTGGAGCCGGCCCGCACCTGCAAGGACACGAACTTGATCGCAACATTATCGTGCTGAATTGTGTCATCAACGAGGGCAATCAAATCCTCGTCGAATATTTCCTTCTTCTTGTCAGCCAGGTCCTTGAAGCGCTGGAAGGCATCGCGGATAGCGTTGTCGCCCATGTGGCCGTAGCCAAGGTCCTTGAGCTTCTCGCGGAAAGCGTGGCTTCCCGAATGCTTGCCCATCACCAAATTCGACTCACTCAGGCCGACCGATTCCGGCGTCATGATCTCGTAGGTCTCCGCATTCTTGAGCACCCCGTCCTGGTGAATACCGGACTCATGGGCGAATGCGTTCGCGCCGACGATCGCCTTGTTCGGCTGAACATTGAAACCGGTGATCGTGGATACGAGATGGCTCGCACGGGTGATCACGGTCGAATCGGCACCGGTCAGATAGGGCATCGCATCCTGTCGGGTGCGCAGCGCCATGATGATTTCCTCGAGCGCGCAATTGCCCGCCCGTTCGCCAATGCCATTGATCGTGCACTCGACCTGACGCGCGCCGGCGCCTACGGCCGCCAGTGCGTTGGCAACGGCGAGGCCGAGATCATTGTGGCAATGCGCCGAGATCACGGCCTTGTCGATGTTCGGCACCCGGTTGAAGAGCATCTCGATGAGCGCCGCAAATTCCTCGGGCACCGCATACCCGACCGTGTCGGGGATATTGATCGTTGACGCTCCGGCCCGGATTGCACTCTCAACGGTCCGGCACAGGAAATCATGCTCGGTGCGTGAGCCGTCTTCCGGCGACCATTGCACATCCGGGCAGAGGTTGCGGGCGTAACTGACACTGTCAATGACCGCGTCATGTACTTCGTCCGGCTCCATCTGGAGCTTGAACTTCATATGCAGAGGGCTGGTCGAGAGGAATGTGTGGATCCGCGGCTGTTCCGCGACCTTTACAGCCTCCCATGCCCGATCGATATCCTGATGCGCCGCGCGTGCCAGACCGGCCACGGCGGTTTTCGTGACGGTGTTTGCGACTTCGCGCACGGCCTCAAAATCGCCGTTCGATGCGATCGGGAATCCGGCCTCGATGATATCAACGCCGAGTTCTTCGAGAATCTGTGCGACGCGCACCTTCTCCTCGAGGTTCATCGAGCAACCCGGCGATTGCTCGCCATCGCGCAAGGTGGTGTCGAAAATACGGATGTAGTTCGGGTCGCTCTTGTCGACCGGCGATTCTTTGCCTGCTGTGTTTGTTTCGGTGGCGGTCATTGGTCCTGCCTCAAATTCGGTTTGCTGACTTAGGTGGAGAATGTCTCCCCTGAACAACACAGGCCGCTTTGGTCTGTTTATGCCCAGGGGCACCTAAGTCGCAGGGCCGCACTACCGAGTAGAAGCGCTTCAAGATTCAGCGTGAGCAGGCACAGATCAGCTGCCGGCAAACCGCGAACGGAATGCGCCGACATATCAGATGCTGTGCGGACTAATGCCACGCCCTGAATCTCCCCAACGGCCCCGGCGGAACCTCGAACACGAAGAATCGACGCAGAGCAGTTAACAAATGATGAACGATCGGTTCACCAACATGCAAAGAAAGTGCCTTAACGCCCTTGTTTTAGAGCGTTTTTATGTATGACCGCAACGGTTTTGTTAACCAAACCAATCGGTTTCGGTCCGCGCCCCTTATTTCGGTGCGCGGACCGACCGAATTTGGGACCAGACTAGTTCTTCGTCTTGTCGACCATGGCGTTCTCGGCAATCCACGGCATCATGCCGCGCAACTTGGCGCCGGTCTCTTCGAGCTGCTGATCGGCCTGCAGGCGACGAACGGCCTTGAACGATGCCTGACCGACCTGATTCTCAAGCATCCAATCACGCGCGAAGTCGCCGTTCTGGATCTCTTTGAGGATCTTGCGCATCTCTGCACGGGTTTCGTCAGTCACGAGCCGCGGCCCACGCGTGTAGTCGCCATACTCGGCCGTGTTGGAGATCGAGTAACGCATGTTGGCGAGGCCGCCTTCATAGATCAGGTCGACGATCAGCTTCACTTCATGCACGCACTCGAAGTAAGCCATCTCTGGGGCATAGCCCGCCTCGACCAAGGTCTCGAAGCCCGCCTGGATAAGCGCCGACAGGCCACCACAGAGAACAGTCTGCTCGCCGAACAAATCGGTCTCACACTCTTCCTTGAACGTGGTCTCGATTATTCCCGCCCGGCCGCCGCCAATGGCAGAACCATAGCTGAGCGCGATGTCGTGGCAGTTGCCGCTTGAATCCTGATGCACGGCGAGAAGGCTCGGCACACCGGCGCCGCGCTCATACTCGGAGCGTACGGTATGTCCCGGGCCCTTCGGCGCGAGCATAAAGACATCCAGATCGGCCCGCGGCTCAATCAGATTGAAATGCACGTTCAGACCATGCGCGAACGCGATGGCTGCGTTTTCCTTCAGATTGGCATGCAGATGATCGTAGTAGAGGTCCCGCTGCAATTCATCGGGAACCGCCAGCATGACGACGTCGGCCCACGCCGCAGCATCTGCCGATGACTTCACTTCGAACCCGGCCGCTTCGGCCTTCGCCACGCTGCCGGAATCCGGCCGCAGCGCAATGACGACATTCGTCGCGCCGCTGTCGCGTAGGTTCATGGCGTGGGCATGGCCCTGGCTGCCGTAGCCGATGATGGCAACATTTTTGCCCTTGATCAGATTCACGTCCGCGTCGCGGTCATAATAAACGCGCATATCTCTGTTCCCTGTTCTGCGTCAGTCTTGATGTATCGGTGGTTTCACGTTTCCGCGCCCGGTGTGGCGCGGTTTTACAGTGCTGGGTGCCGCCGGGCAATGACCGGCTTTGCCGCAGGTCTCAATCGTCGTCCTGTCTGTCACCCAGGTTGGGTTTGCCGTCCTTGCCGCTACGCTGGATTGCGACCACGCCTGATCGGGCAATTTCGGTCTGACCCAGGTTGCGCATCAGCTGCAAAAAACTGTCGACCTTCTCCGAGGCACCGGTCAGGGAGAAGACGAAGGAATCCACGCCGGTATCCACGACTCTCGCTCGAAAAATGTCGGCAATCCGTAGCGCTTCGCGCCGTTCGGGGCCCTCATTCTCGATCTTCACAAGCGCAACTTCATGCGCGACATGTGGCCCCTCGGTGGTCAGATCATGGACATCACGGACCGGCACCAGGCGTTCCAGCTGGGCCTTGATCTGCTCAATGATCATCGGGGTACCCGTCGTCACGATGTTGATCCGTGATGACGATTCATCCTCACTCACGGCGGCCACCGTCAGTGTTTCGATGTTGTATCCCCGGCCCGAAAAAAGACCGACGACCCGCGCCAGAACGCCGGGCTCGTTGTCCACCAGAACCGCCAGAACATGCCGCTCGTCAGCATCGTTTCTATTCGCCATAACGCGTCGCTTTCACTGAATATGTAACCGGGCGACGACAGCCGTTGCAGTCGCCGCAATGTGTCTTCGTCCTAGACCAGGACCATGCCGTCTTCGGACTGCTTCTGCTCCTGACGATCATCGAGGCTGAGAAGAATCTCGTTGTGGGGGGCGCCGCCGGGGATCATCGGGAAGCAATTCTCTTCCTTCGCGACGACCATATCGACGATTACCGGCCCCGGTGTCTCGATCATCTGCTTGATCACGTCATCCACTTCACCCGGATGGGTCGCACGCAACCCCGTGATGCCATAGCTCTCGGCCAGCAAAATGAAGTCCGGCAAGCCATCGGAATAGGATTCCGAGTAACGCGCGCCGTGCATCAGCTCCTGCCACTGACGGACCATCCCGAGCCAGGAATTGTTGAGGATAAATATTTTCACCGGCAGCTTGTACTGGGCGATGGTGCCGAGCTCCTGGATGTTCATCATGGTGGACCCTTCGCCCGCGATATCGATCACGAGAGATTCGGGATGTGCGACCTGCACGCCGACCGCCGCCGGGAGGCCATAGCCCATCGTGCCCAGACCACCAGACGTCATCCACCGGTTTGGCTTGTCGAAGTGATAGTACTGGGCCGCCCACATCTGGTGCTGTCCGACCTCGGTCGTCACCAGAGCATCCATATCCTTGGTCAGCTCATACAGGCGCTTGATCGCGTATTGCGGCTTGATGTCGTCCTTCGGGCCGGTGCCCTGCACAAAACCGAGACAATCCACCTCGCGCCATTCTTCGATCTGCTCCCACCAGGTATCGAGCGCCTTGCCGTCGGGCTTGGCCTTGCGAGCCTTCCACTTCTCCAGCATGTCCTCGACGACATTCGCCACGTCGCCGACGATCGGCACATCGACGACAATGTTCTTATTGATCGAACTCGGATCGATATCGATGTGGATCTTCTTCGAATTCGGCGAGAAGGCATCGGTGCGGCCGGTCACCCGATCATCGAAACGCGCGCCGATTGCAACCATGACGTCGCAACCATGCATCGCCAGGTTGGATTCATAAGTTCCGTGCATGCCCAGCATGCCGAGCCACTGTGACGACGAGCTGGGATATGCACCCAGCCCCATGATCGTCGTGGTCACCGGGTAGCCCGTCGCATTGATCAACTCGGTCACCAATTCGCAGGCGCGCGGGCCGGAATTGATGCACCCGCCGCCGATGTAGAAAATCGGCTTCTTGGCGTTGGCGATCAATTCGACGGCCTCTTCAATCGCTGCATCGGCGCCATCACGCTGCGGCTTGTAGTGCCGGTGCGTGACATTTTCCGGCGAGTGATATTCGCCCTCGGCAAACTGCACGTCCTTCGGCAGGTCGATGACGACCGGGCCGGGACGCCCCGCTGCGGCGACATAGAACGCCTCATGCATGACCGTGCTGAGGTCATCGACATCCTTGACGAGATAATTGTGCTTTGTGCACGGCCGGGTGATCCCGGTCGTGTCGGCCTCCTGGAAGGCATCGTTGCCGATCAGATGTGTCGGGACCTGTCCGGTCAGGCAAACGACGGGAATGCTGTCCATCAGGGCATCGGTCAGGCCAGTCACGGCATTGGTCGCTCCGGGCCCAGATGTGACGAGGACGACGCCCACCTTACCGGTCGAGCGGGCATAGCCTTCGGCCATATGCACCGCGCCCTGCTCGTGCCGCACAAGAATGTGGCGCACGGAATTTTGTTTGAACAACGCGTCATAGATCGGAAGTACGGCGCCGCCGGGATACCCGAAGACGACCTCAACACCCTGATCCGCCAGGGCCTTGATCACCATTTCTGCACCGCTCATGCGATTGTCAGACATAACGCGTACACCTTTCATTCTCGTTCAGTTCGGCCCGTTACAACGTTGGGCCGTCAATTCTTATTGTTGCACTGCAGCACAAGACTGGCGGGATAAACGAAACCCAACCCGTTGACCAGTCGGATCAGCACGATCGCCGCAAATTATGCGGCGCGTACATCGAATCCAGATTGCACAATGACGCCAGACACAAAAAATCGCTGCGCGACAATCGCATTCTCAACGACCCCCGCTACAAGCGCACGCGTAACTTAAGAAAAGATTTATCCGCCGTCAACTCATAAATGCAAAGAGATCATCATCAATTATGTAATTATATTTCAATAACGAGATTCGTGGATGATCTCCGTCTTCCCCGGGCAATTGATGGCGCATCCAGGTCGTCTGGCGTTTCGCGTAATTTCTGGTCTGCTGCTGTGCAGCAATGATGGCAGCATCCAGCGTTGTTTCCTCTGCCAGGTACGACGCCAGCGGCGGATATCCGAGTGCCTTGAATATCGGCAGAGCGGGATCCAGTCCCTCTGTATCGGCGCGTGCGGCGAGCGCTTTGACTTCGTCGATCGCCCCTGCCTCGATCATGTCCAGAAACCGGCTATCACAGTTGCGGTAAAGCTCGTCGCGCGGCGGCTCAATTACAAGCACCCGGAATGCCATTTCAGGTGCCGCCACCGGCTCGGCCTGCCAGTCCGACAACGGCCGGCCGGTCGCCTCCACGACCTCCCAGGCCCGCAGCACGCGCTGACTGTCGCCCGGGTGCAGACGGGCCGCAATCTCCGGATCACGGGTCGCGAGTTCATTGTGGAATGCCACATCGCCGATCTCCCGCCGATGGTCCTGCGCGCGCTGGCGGATTTCGCCGGGAACCTCCGGTATGGGCGCCAGGCCCTCCATCAATGCCTTCAAATATAGGCCCGTGCCACCCACGAGGAGTGGACGGCGGCCCGCATCGATGACGGCTTGAATCGCGGTATGCGCGGCGGTGGCCCAGTCGGCGGCGGAGCCCGCTTCCGTTGCGTCACGATTCCCGTACAGGAGATGCGGGACGCGATCCTCGTCCGCCTGCGATGGGCGTGCGGTCAGGATCCGCAGGTCGCGGTACACCTGCATCGAATCCGCATTGATGATCGTGCCTTCAATGCGCTCGGCAAGGTCCATGGCCAGGCCGGACTTGCCGCTCGCCGTCGGTCCCGCGACCACGATGACCGGCTGTTCAGCCATCGCCGGGGAACTCACACATCGAGCGGGTAGGAGACCAGGCCATCCGCCAGTTTGGGTTCGAACCAGGTCGATTTCGGCGGCATCACCTCATTCGCATCGGCGACAGCCATTAGATCACCGATACTCGTCGCGTACAGGGCGAAGGCGACGGCCCAGTCACCGCTGTCGACCCGGGCCTCCAGCGCTTCCAGGCCCCGGATTCCGCCGACAAAATCAATGCGCGGGTCGGTGCGCGGATCGGCAATACCGAGCACGGGCTCGAGGAGCCTGTCCGAAAGCAGCTTCACATCCAACCGGTCGAGCGGCGGCGCATCGGATCCGGGTGCCGACTTGATCAGCAGGGCGTACCAGGCGCCGCCAATATACATCCCGAATTCATGCTGACGTGCAGGGCGCGCGGGCGCGCTTGCGGGTGTCACGTCGAAGGCTTCGTTCACGCGCGCAAGAAAGGCCTCTTCGGACAAACCGTTCAAATCCTTGATCACGCGGTTGTAGTCGAGAATGTGCAGCTCGTCGGTGGGAAACGCGACGATCAAAAACCGTTCATGGGCATCCGTGACGCCATCGCGACCTTCACGCAGGGCGGCAACGCGCGCCGCTGCAGCGGAGCGATGGTGCCCGTCTGCGATGTAGAGCACGTCCACCGGTGCATATGCGTCCGCCACGCGCTGCACATCCGCCGGCACGGTTACAGCCCAGACGATATGGCGCACGCCATCGGGCTGGGTGACATCATAGGTGGGGTCCTTGGCCGTGACCTCCTTGAGAATCGCAGAGATCGCGGGCTGCGGCTGATGCACGACCAGCACCGGGCCGGTCTGGGCATCGACCTCGTCGATCTGGCGCACCCGGTCATCTTCCTTGTCGGGCCGCGTGAACTCGTGCTTGCGCACGATATTCTTCAGATACGCGTCCACCGGCGTAGCGGCGACCAGGCCCGTCTGGCTGTGGTCGCCCATGATGATCCTGTACACGTAGTAGCTGGGTGCCTCATCGCGGATCAAAACGCCGGCCTCAATCATTGCTGCCAGGTTCGACGCGCCCTTTGCATAGACCTCGTCGGCATGAGAATCGGTGCCAGGCGGCAGGTCGATTTCGGGCCGCGATACGTGCAGAAAGCTCCATGGTCGGCCATCGGCCATCGCGGCTGCCTCATCAAACGACACAACATCGTAGGGCGGTGCGGCGACGTCCGCGGCGGCGCCGGGTGCCGGGCGCAGTCCGGGAAACGGGTGGAGCAGATGTTCGCTCATATCGACAACTCGTTTGTTTGCGTGCGTGGTGTTTGCATGCGGGGCGTTTGCATGCGTGGCGTTTGCATGCGCGGAAGACAATGGTTCAGCGCATCGTCATCGCATATTGCAATAGCGAGCGAAAGCATCAGAACCGAACGGTTGGCCGGAACAGAAAAAACGGCGGCACCCGAAGGCGCCGCCGCTGTCACTTACCCAGGAAATGTAGCCGGGGTTTGCGTCAGGACTTATTGATCCGAACGGCGACGAACCGACGGTCGCCATTGCGGTTGATCTTGAGCAGCACCGAACTGCGGTCGGTGTCGCGGGCCTCACGGATCTTCTCGGCGATCTGACCCGGCGTGCTCACCTCTTCCTGGCTAACCTCGACGATCACGTCGCCGGGGCGCAGGCTTTTCTCGGCGGCCGCACTGTCGGGCTCGACACCGGTGATCACCACACCGCGCAGATCGTCCGGCAGCGTAAACTGCGCGCGCATCTGCTCGGTGATGGACGTCACGGTGATGCCGATGTCGTCGATCGCGGCCTCCTCGGGCTCGATCGCCTGACCACGCGGTCCGGCAGATGCGAGGATCGGCACCTCTTCTTCGAGCTCACCGATCTGGACACCCACAGTCACCAGACGCTCGTTGCGCCACACTTCGACCGGCACGCTCTTGCCGATGTCGGTTTCGGCGACGATCCGCGGCAACTCACGCATGCTGTCGACCGGCTTGCCATCGAACGTCAGGATCACGTCACCCGCCTCGATGCCGCTTTTCTCGGCCGGCCCGGCAGAAGTCACCGAAGAGACCAGCGCACCGCGTGCCTCACCCTCAAGGGCGATGCTTTCGGCGATCTCATCGGTCACCGACTGAATGCGAACACCCAGCCAGCCGCGGCGCGTCTGGCCGAAGTCACGCAGCTGATCGATGACCCGCGAGGCGATCGATGACGGGATGGCGAAGCCAACCCCGACACTGCCGCCCGTCGGGGAGAAGATGGCCGTGTTCACCCCAATGACTTCGCCATTGATATTGAACATCGGTCCGCCCGAATTGCCCCGGTTGATGGACGCATCGGTCTGCAGGAAGCTGTCATAAGGTCCCTGCCGAATGTCACGCTGGCGGGCCGAGATAATACCGGCCGTTACGGTGCCACCGAGACCAAACGGGTTGCCGATCGCAACCACCCAGTCGCCCACGCGGGCCACGCTCGAATTGCCCCAAGGTACGAAGGGCAGATCGCGCTCTGTCTCCACGCGAAGCAGCGCCAGATCCGTCTTCGGATCCCGGCCAATGAGCTCGGCCTTGAGCTGGGTGTCGTCGGACAGGGTGACGGTGATTTCATCGGCACCGTCGATCACATGGTTGTTTGTGACCACGAGGCCGCTGGGATCAATGATGAAACCGGAACCCAGCGATGTTGCGCGGCGCGGCGCACCCTGCTGATTCCGATTGAAGAAGTCCTTGAACATGTCGCCAAACGGCGATCCCGGCGGGGCCTGCGGAATATCCGGACCGCGTTCCTGGCCCGGGGCCTGGCTCACCAACTGGGTGCTGGAGATGTTCACGACCGTGGGCAACAAGCGTTCGGCCAGATCGGCAAACGAATCCGGAGCCGACTTCGCAGCGGCTGGTAGCGCGGAGAGAACAAGCGCGACGACCAGCAGAATTCCCATCAGGAATGAGCTTGCCGCGCCGGCACGGCCGGCGGTCCAGCCGACCAATGCGCGAGATGGTTGAGGTTGATTTGCGTTCATTTTTTTCGTTACTCCCGTTCCAGGCTTTCTGTGCCTTCCGCCGCACCCTTGGCTGTCGGTCCATTCGATATGTGAAACGCGAACCGGTCGTTCAAGGGTTACTGGGAAAACACGGCGACACCCGAGCCGCCGAATACCGATATGGAACCCAATCATGGTCGGAATTGGGCGCCCTCCCGGCGTATTTGGGGCATCACGGACACACGCTATGACATTCGCGTGAACCACCGCGATGCAGCGGTCCGAACAGAACTGCCCCTATCAGAGCTGGACAACCTTCAGGAGCACCAGCAACCCGAACCCGGCGACCACCCCGCCCGATCGCAGGGTGGACTCCGGTATGACCGTCATCTGGGTCAGCAACCGCTTCATCAGATTGGGCGCCACCGCGTAGACCAGCCCTTCGACCAGAAGAACCAGCGCAAAGCCGATCAGCAGAAAACTTCCCCAGAGCAGGAGTTGTCCCATAACCGCTTATCGAACCTCTCGGCCCGTTACCCGATCCCGGCCGCCCTGCAGGCTGCCGAAATACTTGAAGAAGTCGCTGTTCGGCGACAGGACCATCGTGGTCCCCTCCGCGTCGAACGTCTCCTTGTAGGCCTCCAGCGAACGGAAGAACTCGAAGAACTCGGCATCCTTGCCGTAGGATTCGCCCAGGATCGCGTTGCGCGTTGCGTCTCCGCCACCCCGAAGGGACACGGCCTCGCGCTGCGCTTCGGCCACAATCTCGACTTGCTGACGGTCGGCCTCGGCGCGAATACGACGCGCATTCTCCTCGCCCTCGGCACGCAGCTTGTTCGACTGCCGTTCACGCTCAGTCCGCATCCGCTCGTAAACGGTCTGCGACACCGCTTCCGGCAATTCCGATCGCCCGATGCGGATGTCGACAACCTCGATCCCGAACCCGTCGGTCTCGTTGGCAACACCATCACGGATCGCTTCCATGATGACGTTGCGCTGGTCCGACAACAGGTCCGCGAGTTCACGCTGGGCAACGAATTCCTTGACCGTCGAGGTCAAGATGTTGCCGAACCGGTTTCCGAAAATCTGCTCGTCCCGCACAGTCTGGAAAAATTTGAGCGGGTCGGTGATTTTGTAACGGGCAAACGCGTCAACCAGAATACGTTTCTGATCGCTCAGCAGCATTTCCTCGGCAGGTGGATCTACACTCAGGACCCGCTTGTCATAAGCAACCACATTCTGGACCAGCGGCACCTTGAAGTGCAGACCGGGTTCCCGGACCGTTCTCTCGTGTTTGCCCAGCTGGAGCACCAGCACTTGTTCGGTTTCACGCACTGTGAACAGGCCCGAATTCAGCAACACACCGATGACGATGATGATACCGCCGATAATCGCGAGTTTTGCGCGGCTCATTGCTGTTCTCCGGTGTTCTCTGTTCGGTTGCGATTGAGTTCGTTCAGGGGCAGGTACGGCACAACACCCTGTCCGCCGCCGGCGCCCTCGTCGATGATGACCTTGTTGGCCCCCTTAAGGACATCGCGCAGCGTCTCAATATAAAGACGCCGGCGGGTCACTTCAGGTGCCGCCTGATAGGTCGCGAAGATCTGGTCGAAGCGTGCCGCCTCGCCCTGGGCTTCCTTGATCACCCGTTCGCGATACGCAGCCGCTTCCTCCAGGAGGCCGGCCGCCTCACCACGCGCGGTCGGCACGATCCGGTTGCGGTAGGCCTCGGCCTGGTTCTGCAACCGTTCCTGATCCTGCCGTGCACGCTGTACATCGTTGAACGCGTCGATCACGGGCGGCGGCGCTTCGGTCTTCTGAAGCTGGACACGCTCAATGTTGATGCCCGCCCCGTATTCGTCGAGGATCGACTGTAGAAGTATGCGGGTATCGTCCTGGACACCCTCACGCGCGGTGGTCAGCAGATCGTCGAGCTTGGTCTGGCCGACAACCTCACGCATGGCGCTTTCCGCCGCGGCTTTCACCGTTTCTTCCGGCGCCAGAATGTTGAACAGATAGTTGGCCGGATCGGCGATCCGCCATTGCACGGTGAAATCGACATCCGAGATGTTCTGATCACTCGTCAGCATCAAGGATTCGCCCAGAACATCGCGGGGCGAGGAAGACCTGCCACCAACATTCTCGCTGTCGCGAAAGCCAACATTCAAACGATTGATCTGCGTCACCGCCGGGGTCAGCACCTCACCGATCGGTGTGGGCCAGCGCCAGCGCAGACCCGGCGCGGTCACCTGCTCGTTCCACTTGCCGAACACCAACTCGAGGCCGCGTTCATTTTCCTGCACCCGGTAGAAGCCGCTCAGGCCCCAGAGCACCAGCACGATAAGGATGACAATCGCAACTCCGCGACCGCTGCCGAACCCACCCGGAATAAACCGGCGAACCTTGTCCTGGCTGCGGCGCAGCATCTCTTCGATATTGGGCTGCTGTCCGCCGCCCACGCCGCCGCCCGGTGGGCGTTGCCCACCCCAGGGACCACCGCCGCCGCCACTACCGCCGCCGCCGCCCCATGGGCCACCACTGCCTCCCTGACTATTCCAAGGCATCGCAAATTCCTCATCTGTAAGCTGGCGCCATAACTAATGTCCGCCCTTTCGGGGCAGACGATCACCGCGCCGGGTTTATAAATCGATCACTCAGGCTTATATCACACAACATGCTGTGAGGCGTGATCACGCCATGGCGACCAGTTCTAGACGATATTGTCTGTACACCCGGAGTTTTCAAGCATGACGACCCTTTCGCAAGACGATGTTCGCACCGCTTTATGCACAATTGTCGATCCTGTCAGCGGCAAGGACATCATCGCGAACGGCATGGTCTCCGGTTTGGTGATCAAGGATCGCAACATCGGGTTCGCCATCGAGATCGACCCGGCGGACGCAGAACACATGGAACCGCTGCGCAAGGCCGCCGAACGCGCCGTCCTGGCGCTCGATGGGGTATCGTCGGTTTCCGCAGTCCTGACGGCCCACAACGCAGCACCCGCATCCCAGCCCGAAGCCGCCCCGGGCGCGCCGCCCAAACCGACCGACCAACCCGCGCAGGCACCGGCGACATCCCTGTTGCCGGATGTCGCGGCGATTGTGGCTGTGGCGAGCGGCAAGGGCGGAGTTGGAAAATCGACAACGGCTGTGAACCTCGCCGTCGCGCTCTCCTCGCTCGGACAGCGGGTCGGCATCCTCGATGCAGACGTCTACGGGCCCTCACTGCCACGCATGCTGGGTATCACGGACAAGCCGAAGCCGCTTGCCAACAAACGGATCGCGCCGCTCGAGGCACATGGCGTGAAGGTCATGTCGATGGGCTTCATGGTGCCCGAAGACACGGCCATGGTCTGGCGCGGCCCAATGGTGATCGGCGCATTGGAACAGATGATGCGCGAGGTCGAATGGGGCGCACTCGATGTGCTGATCGTCGACATGCCACCAGGGACCGGAGATGCACAACTGACCATGGCGCAGCGGGTCCCGCTGGCCGGTGTCGTGATCGTCTCAACCCCGCAGGACATCGCGCTGATTGATGCCCGCAAGGGCATGAACATGTTTGCCAAGGTCAATGTGCCGGTGCTCGGCATCGTCGAGAATATGAGCATGTTCATTTGCCCGAATTGCGGCGAACAGACGGATATCTTCGGCCATGGCGGCGCGCGCGCCGAGGCAGAACGGCTCGGCTGCGACTTCCTCGGGGAGATACCGCTCGATGTCGCGATCCGAATAACGTCTGATTCCGGACAGCCAATCACGGCAAGCGAACCCGACGGCCCGCACGCCGCCGCGTATCGCGATCTCGCCTCGGCAGTACTGGCGAAAATTTCGACGGCGACGATGCGGCCGGCGCCCAGTATCTCCATCGACTAGGCGTGCCGCGCAGACCATCCTTCACGGCACGCTTCACGCCCGCATCTCACAGCGGCGCGATCCCCGGTCGCGCTTAGTTGATCGCCCGACACATTTTCGTGCGTTGTCGAATGCCCGTTTCCGACCCAATTTCAACCCAGAGGCGGGTCCCTGAATTATGTGCCCGCATCGCGAAACCGTCGGGTCGGAGATTGGCCGTGCCCCGCAGGCCGCCGGCCACCTTGCCCCCCAAATCGGCCGGCACCAAATGGCCTCCGACCCGGCGGATTTCATTTCCCAGGCAGCACAATAATTATTACCCCGTCGCGGGAATGGTTTTCGCGTCGCGTGTGTTTATGCAACGTATCGCAACTCTCACACGGGAGATTCCCCATGCGCAGTGCCATCCGAACCGCAGCATTCCTGATCGTCGGTCTATTCTTCAGCGTACCGGCGCTCGCCGTCGAGCCCGTGTTCAGCGCCGATGGTGCTGCCATACACGGCTACGACCCGGTGGCCTATTTCACCGACGAGAAACCGGTGAAGGGCGATCCTGGACACAGCGCCACCTATCAGGGTGCGACCTGGCATTTCGCGTCGGCGGCAAACCGCGACATGTTCACTGCCGCGCCGGAGAAGTTCGCCCCGCAATATGGCGGCTACTGTGCCTGGGCCGTCGCCAACAATTACACCGCGACCACCGACCCCGACGCCTGGTCGATCAGGGACGGCAAGCTGTATCTGAATTTTTCGAAATTCGTGCGTGCGCGCTGGGCGCTCGACAAGGCGGGCAACATCGTCTCGGCCGACCGCAACTGGCCGGGCCTGCGCGACGACAGCTAGGCCGCTAACGCTGGCCCCTAACGTTCGCCCCTAACGCTCCAGGGTCACGAAACTGAACGCCGGCGTATCGCCGTCTGCGGGGTGATCGACCCGCGCCGTCTCGCGCCAGCTCGCGCGGTCCAGATCGGGAAACCGCGTCTCGCCATCTGCGGCGACATGCACTTCGGTCAGGTAAATGCGATGCGCGCGGGGCAGCGCCAGCTCATAGATCTGCGCACCGCCGATCACCATCACCTCGTCCGCATCGCCCGCAGCCGCGAGCGCCGCCTCCAGATCGCCGACGACAGCAATATCCTCGCCGGCGAAATCCGGATCGCGCGTGATCACGATATTCTTGCGCCCCGGCAAAGCCCGACCGATCGACTGATGGGTCTTCCGCCCCATCACAATCGGATGGCCCGTTGTCGTTTCCTTGAAAAATTTGAGATCGGCGGGAATGCGCCAGGGCAGATCACCATCCCGGCCGATGACACCGTTTTCGGCCACCGCGACAATCAGCGAGACCCGCACGACCTCAGACCGCGACCTTCGCCGGGATATGCGGGTGGAACCGGTACCCGTCGAGGGTGAAATCGTCATAGTCGAACGCGAAGAGGTCATCGACGTCCGGATTCAGGGTGAGCCGCGGCAGCGGATAGAGCTCGCGCTCCAGCTGCGCATCGGCCTGCTCGAGATGGTTCAGATAGAGATGTGCATCACCAAAGGTATGAATGAACTCACCAACCTCGAGGTCCGTGACCTGAGCGACCATCATCGTCAGCAACGCATAGGACGCAATGTTGAAGGGGACGCCGAGGAAGATGTCGGCGCTGCGCTGATACAACTGACAGGAGAGCTTTCCGTCAGCCACATAGAACTGAAACAGGCAATGGCATGGCGGCAGGGCCATCGTGTCCACGTCGGCAACGTTCCAGGCTGACACGATCAGGCGACGGGAGTCCGGCCGGTTTCGAATTTGATCGAGCAGATTACGGATCTGGTCGATCCGGCTGCCGTCGGGTGCCGGCCATGATCGCCATTGATGGCCGTAGACCGGGCCAAGATCTCCGCCGGAATCGGCCCACTCATTCCAGATCGAGACCCCGTTGTCGTTTAGATATTTGATGTTCGTGTCGCCCTTGAGGAACCAGAGCAACTCGTAGATCACCGACTTCATGTGAATTTTCTTGGTCGTCACGAGCGGGAAGCCGGCGCTGAGATCGAACCGCATCTGGTGGCCGAATACGGACACGGTTCCGGTCCCCGTGCGGTCGGTCCGCTGGGTGCCGTTGTCGCGAACATGTCGCATCAGATCGAGATATTGCTGCATCAGGTCTCAGGCCTTGGATCGGGCGTAGGCATTTCGTCAAACCTAGTCCGCAACACGAGTCGCGGATATCCGCCACACCCTGTGGAAAGCCGGGCCAACGGGGATAACCTGGCATAGTCTTTCGTTTTTGCCCCACCGACCCTATATAATAGGGCGTCGGGTTTACTCGACTATGGCGATAAACGTTTTGCGCAATAAACGTTCGGACCCGGGGGCAGTACCCGGCGCCTCCACCATTATTCCTCGGTATTTCATGGCTTACGCCATGACCGGAATGGGGGCGAAATAGGATCGACGGGCGCGTAAAGGCTGAACTTTTGCCCGGTATGGTACCACCGACATCGGGCCATATTCATAGGTGCCAACGACAATGTTGAAACCTTCGCTGTTGCCGCTTAATTAAGCGATAATAAGCGCGGTTCGGGGGGCACCGGGCAACAGAAGCCCCCCACTTCCAAGGCTCACCCGTCCCCCCGCCGGCATTGCATCCACATGTTCGCGAGAATCTTGTGCGGCAAACCGTTGCTCTTCGCGGCCCGGTGGATGATATTCACAATTCATCCCTAGACCAGCGCCCCACGGGGCGCGCTTCCAGTACGCGACCATGACCGACGACCAGATGCGATACGATCAGATGGTGGAAAATGCCCTTCGGGGCGTTGTCCGCGAGGCGTTGACCAAGGTTCTCAATGAAGGGCTGCCGGGCGAACATCATTTTTATCTGACGTTCCGCACCCAGGCACCGGGCGTTTCCATTCCCGACTATCTTCACGATCAATATCCCGAAGAGATGACCATCGTCATGCAGCATCAGTTCTGGGACCTGATCGTCGAAGACAGCTTTTTCTCGATCACCCTCAGTTTCAAGAATCGCCCCGCCGAGTTGCGCGTTCCCTATGCGGCCCTGTCGGCCTTCGTCGATCCATCGGTCAAATTCGGACTTCAGTTCAATGTCGAGACCGACGGCAATGTGATGGTTCCGGTTGTGCGCTCCGAGAGCGACCTGGTTCCCGTGCCTGACAATATGGCGACCGCGAGTGAGACCGAAGACTCCCAACTGGATGTTAATCGGGATGACGCAGGGTCTGACGCCGACGGACCAAACGACGACGCCAAAGACGGCGGGGACAGCGCCGAGGTCGTCAATCTGGATCAATTTCGCAAGAAATAGAAACGCGCGCGCATGCCATCAGGCCAGGAATTCGCCGAGCACGCATGTGATCTGCTTGCCAGCGTCGGCGCGCCATTCGATCTGGGCACAAAACTGCGCCGGATGTTCGGTGGTCATGGCATCTTCTGCGATGGCGTCATGTTCGCCCTGATTGCCGACGAAGTCCTCTACCTCAAGGTCGACGACGAGACCAAAGCGGCATTCCTCGACGCCGGCTGCGAGCCATTCACCTATGAGAAGTCCGGAAAACCGGTTGCGCTGTCCTATCTGACCGTACCCGACGATGCGGCAGAAGATATCGATGCGCTGCGTCCCTGGGCACATATGGCGCTCGCCGCTGCGAACCGCGCACAGGCGAAAAAGAAACCACGCAAATCGTGACGCCCATGCGCGTTAAGCCTTTACCTATGGAATGCGGCGACGATAATGCGCGCCGAACCCGGAGGAAGTGATGACGAACAAGACCCGCACCGAAAGCGACACGATGGGCGAAGTGGCTGTCCCGGCCGACAAATACTGGGGCGCCCAGACTCAGCGCAGCATCGAGAATTTTCCGATCGGCGACGATCGCATGCCGACCGCGCTGGTACGCGCGCTCGGTATCCAGAAGCAAGCAGCTGCCAAGGCCAACCTGGCACTCGGGCAACTTGAGCCGGAGGTCGCAAACGCCGTGATCGAAGCCGCGCAGGAAGTCATCGATGGAAAATTCGATGACAACTTCCCGCTGGTGGTCTGGCAAACAGGCTCGGGCACCCAGTCGAACATGAACGCCAACGAGGTCATCGCGAACCGTGCCAACGAGATTCTCGGCGGCAAGCCAGGGGACAAGTCCCCGGTCCACCCAAACGATCATGTGAACCGCAGCCAGTCGTCAAACGACACCTTTCCCGCCGCCATGCACATCGCCGCGGCGCTGGAGTTCCAGGACCGGCTGATTCCGGGCCTCACGCATCTGAAGGATGCGCTCGAAGCCAAGTCGAAGGAATTCGAGGACATCATCAAGATCGGTCGCACCCACACCCAGGACGCGACGCCCCTGACCCTCGGCCAGGAATTCTCCGGCTACGCGGCGCAGATGGAGGGTGTGATCGCCGGCATCGAACGGGCGACACCCGATCTTCTGCAGCTGGCCCAGGGCGGCACGGCCGTCGGCACCGGGCTCAACACACCGATCGGTTTTGCCGAACGTTTTGCCGAGGAGGTCGCCGGCATCACCGGGAAACCGTTCGAGACGATGGCGAACAAGTTTGCAGGCCTGGCGGCACATGACGCGATGGTTGCCGCATCCGGCGCGCTGAATGTCGGTGCAGTGGCCGCCATGAAGATCGCCAACGACATTCGTTTCCTCGGCTCCGGGCCGCGCAGTGGCATCGGCGAATTGAGCCTGCCGGCAAACGAGCCGGGTTCATCGATCATGCCGGGCAAGATCAATCCGACTCAGTGCGAGGCGCTGACGATGGTATCGGCGGAGATCATGGGCAACCATGTCGCGGTCACGGTCGCGGGCAGCAACGGCCATTTCGAGCTGAACGTGTTCAAGCCGGTGATTATCTTTAACGTGCTCCGCTCGGCCCGGTTGCTCGGCGATGCCTGCCGCAGCTTTACCGATCGCTGCGTGACCGGCGTCGAGGCGAACCGCGATCGGATCGCTGAGTTGATGGCCCAGTCCCTGATGCTGGTGACCGCGCTCAATCCGCATATTGGGTACGATAATGCCGCAAAGGTCGCGAAAAAGGCGTTTACCGACGGTAGTACCCTAAAAGAGGCCGCAATTGACTTGGGCCTGCTCACGGCCGAGCAGTATGATGCGTGGGTCAAACCGGAGAACATGATTAAACCATCATGATTAGCAATGTCGTCGATACTCTGCCGCGTCAGTCCGCGAACAAGAAGCGATCCGTCGTGGTCGCCGGGCACCGCACAAGCGTGTCCCTTGAGAATGTATTCTGGGATCACCTGCGCAAGGTCGCGAAGGCCCGGCGCATGTCGGTCAATGAACTGGTGACGGAAATTGACCGCGACCGCGACGGCAGTCTGTCGAGTGCCATCCGTGTTTTCGTCCTGCACGACCTGCGCGACTAGCGCGGCACCTGGCACACTGACCGGCCGTCACCGGCACCGCCTCTGAACCTATCAACGACCGCGTATCAGGCCTTCCAGCAGGTTGCGGAACTGGTCTTCCGGCTTCTTGCTTTGCGGCTGCTGGGTCGTACTGCCGTCCGTTGCGGGCGGCGCCTGTTCCTGACTGCCACCCGGCAGCAGCTTGCGCAGGATCGAGCCCGCGGCCTTGCCGACGATGAACTGGTTGATCTCGTTGACGTTGACCAGACGCGTGTTGGGCGCGTCGAGCGGGCCTTTCTGCTCGACCACAACACCGGCGAATTCCGGGTGCGCCGGGAAACCCGCCCGGGCCTGAATATCCACCGTCCAGTTTGGCAGATTGGTCGTGCCGCTGAACGCCACGGCGGCACATTCCGCATTGATCTGTTGTTGCGGCAGAGTGGCAATGCCGTTGGCGAGAACAAAACGCCCATCGAAGTTTGCGATCTTGGTCTGCCCACCGCGGCCCGATGAGGCGAGCCCGAGGAAGCCTTCGATCCCGTTCAGTCGATCGAGCTGTTCGCTGATCTGGCAGACATCGACTCCCTCGACCACCGCATCGGTGAAGCGCATCGCACCCTTGCCGGCGAGATTGGAAATCATCTCGAACTCACTGCGACCACGCGACGTCACATCCAGATCCGCGCCCAGCCGGCCCGACGCCAGCTTGACGTTCGAGACAGGAAACAGAAGATCGAGCACAGACATCACGCCGCGCTCGCCGCTCGCGCCGTCACCAAGAAACTTCGCGGCGTCGGCATTCTCGACACGCATTGCATAACGCATGGTCGGCACGTCACGCGCCGCGACCTGGCCGGTCATGTTGAACCCGCCGCCGAACGCCTTGCCCGACAATTCGGTAAGATCCAGCACGCCGTCATCCAACTTGATCGCGAGGCGCGGTTGATCGACGCGGATGTTGGTGTACGTGATCGCGGGCGCAGAAAGCTTGATGTCCGCATCGGCCGCGCGCAGGCCCGACAATTCGATCGGCTCACGCGACCAGCGCTTGTTGCCTGCAGGTGTAGCCGAACCGCGGCTGGCCGCCGCGCCGGCGGCGGCGCCGGACCGCGCATTCGATGCCGTGGACGCAGACCCCTGCTGTGCGGGCAGGAACCAATCAACCACGATTTCGCCCGTGTCGAGGGTCGCCACAACACTGGGTCGCGGCCCGCCTGTGTCTATCGTTGCATTGCCTTTGAATCCGACCGAACCGGCGGCACCTTCGAGGTTCGCCAAGGTCATCATATTTGCCGCAAGCGCGAGGTTCGTTTTCAACGCAAATGGTCCGAGGTCGGGCTTCGATGGGCTGTAGTCCGGCGCAAGCAAACGTGCGAACGCCACCATATCGGGATGAGACGCATTGATCTCGAGGTTGCCCAGCGGGCTACCGGTCGCGAGATTGGTCAGGCGCCCGCGTGCACCGATCTCACCGGGGCCGATTTCGACCTTTGTGTCGATGTCACTCGCCGTGAGGTCACCGCGAACGCTGGCGCTTGCCGAGAGCGCACCGAGTTTCGGCCCTCCGGCTCCGTCTTCGCCGCGCAGCCGGGCGGCAAACTTCGCCGCGTCAGGATGTTTGATGTCCAACTGCATGTCGTAACGCGGCGGCACGGCCAGGACACCCAGACTTCCAGCCGTCCGCATGCTGGCCCCCATCGCATTGAGGGTCACGTCCACATCCAGATTCTGCAAATCCCCGCGCAGCGATCCGTTCAACTTCGTTGCACCGAGTTTTGCCGGCGCATCGACACCCGCCAGTGCCAGGAGGCGGTCACCGTCGCGCGCATCGAGGCTAATTGTAACATCTGCTTTTGGCGCGCTCGCCAGTCCATCAACACGGCCTTTTACAGATGCTTTCGCACCGGCAAGGCTCACCACGGACAAATCCCGCAACTCAAGATTGCCGCCCTGCAGCGTGCTGTCCAGATTGATGTCGCTCAGACGCTGGTCGCGGAATACGACATCACCAACCTTCAGCTGAAGAATGGCGTCGAACGTGTCGAGCGCGGCCAGCCCCGTCGATCCGGCATCGCCAGCGGGCGCGTTCCCATCACCCGCCGTCGGGTTCGAGGACGGGTTCGAGGACGGGTTCGTGGACGGGTTCGTGGCTGCGCTGCCAGAAGCCGCGCCGGCCCCGGCCGATGCTTGGGTCGCTGGATCCGGCAGATACGCATCGACATTCACTTTATCGAGCGAGAGCCCTATCCCGAACCCTAGGCGTTCGCGCACCGCGATCGCCACGCCGCCGCGTATCCGCGAGACATCGACGCTGACATCGATATCGGTCAGCGTCACATTCTCGGATGTCGCTTCGATGGAGAGTGAACCCGCCATCTTGCGCAGGCGATCCTGCGGTACGGTCGCGACATCGACCCCCGCCCATTGCAGAAGTGCCCGGAAATCATCGGCCGACAAGTCGGCCTGCCCCTCGAATTTAGGCACCGATTCCGTCGTTGATACGAAACCGACCACGGATGCATTCGCACCACCGGGAAACTGCGCCGCGGCCTGCGATATCGTCAGGCTGCCATCCGCCAGCTCGGTGTTGAGCAAGACCTGACGCACCACACCGCCGCGATAAACGACCGCATCAATCTTTGTTTCGAGTGTCGCCGAAAATCCTGTCGGCAGCGCGAAACCGGCGCCGGTCGTGGCCTGGCCCGGCGCGGTTTTTGCAGAGGAATCGTTGCTCCGCTCTGACGGGCCGTCATTTGAATCACCGCCCCCGGCACCCGATTTGGGCGCGGCCGCCAGAAGGCGGTCGAGGTCGAGCTGGTTCAGGTTGAGCACCAGGCCGGCCGAGGGAATATCACCCAGGATCACATCGACAGCGCCCGTGGCGGAATCATCGCCTAGCCGCAAGGTAAGATCGTCGATGGAGATCGACGCCTGGCTGGCCGCCAATGTCCCGTTGATCTCCAGCGGCTTGCCCATGAGAACGGCGGGCGCCGGCCCGTTGGAGAAAGCCGCAACCAACGCCGACAGATCCTCCGCGCGCACCTCGACCTGCCCGGACAAACGGGCTGCGTCCGGTGCACCGGCGAGCACGCCGGAGTATCCGATTTCGGCCCCGCCGGCCGATATCTTCAAATTGACGGGGGTTGCCCTGTCTTCGGCAAATTCGCCGATCGCCGCATCGACACCGATCGCAATTCCCCGCGCATTGACGTTGCCGTTGGCTCGGAACGGACCCGTCAGGCTCGCCGCGCCGAGCGAGGCGTTGATGTCTTCAATCCGCTCTGTGCTGTCGGGTGTCCGGAAAACGAGCGTGCCGCCTTCGATCACCACATTGTCGAACCGCACGGCGGGCGCCTGGGATTCCTTGGCGCCCGTGGCCACGTCATCGGCCCCACCCCGCTCACTCGATGTCGCTTCGGGCGCCGGCGTAAATGTCCAATTGTTCGTCCCGTCAGCATACTGCTCGAGAAGAATGTCGGGTTCCGAGAGGACGATCCGGCTGACCTGAATATTGCCGGTGATCAGCGGAAACAGCGCGACCTCAACTGCCGCCGCCTTCAGGCGCAGCATATCCGGCGCGCTGCCATCCTTGGCATTCGACAGCCGCACCCCGGTGGCCGAGACGCCCGGTGCGGGGAGGATCCGGAACTTGAGGTTCCCGTCGATTGCAAGGTTTCGACCGGTTGCCTTCGCAACTTCGCGCGCAATGTCGCCCTTTATCGAATCCGCCGGGATAAAGAGCGGGCCGACAAACGCCGCCGCAACAGTAACGACGACCAGAACAGCAAGGCCGATGAGTAGTTTTCGCACGAGACGGCGTCTCCAAAATTGTATGACCGGCCTACGCTCAAAGCGCGCCCGTTCCCTGTCATGCCCGGATTGCGCAGCGTTCGAAAGCTAAAATATCAGCCCTTGGGACGCAAACCGAACCCCGTGACATAAGAACGCAATTTGGCTGGCGAAGATGTGACGACCCGCACAGTTGGGTTCGCCGTCGATTCCGTGGCAGCTTGTCGAGATGATGCGTTTCCGCTGCACGTTCCTGTTTGGGCTGATCTCCGCTTGGGTGATTGCCGCGACACCCGTACTCGGGCAGGAAAACCAACCCGAAGATTCGACCGGCCGGACCGACAATCGGCTGACGACCGCAAGCCGCCACATGGTCGCGGCCGCCCACCCCGACGCCGTCGCGGCAGGCCTCGAGATGCTGCGGCGCGGCGGAAGTGCGGCGGATGCGGCAATTGCCGTGCAACTCGTCCTCAACCTCGTGGAGCCCCAGAGCTCGGGTATTGGCGGCGGCGCCTTCCTGCTTTTCCATGACGCCACGCAGAACCGGACCGTCGCATTCGACGGACGGGAAACGGCGCCGATCGCGGCGACTCCGGACATGTTTCTGACGTCCGACGGCACGCCGGTGACGTTTGGCGCGGCAATCGTCGGCGGTCGTTCGGTCGGCACCCCCGGGACAATCGCGCTGCTGGCCCGCCTGTTTCAGCAACACGGGAAATTGACCTGGCCGGAGCTTTTTGCACCCGCGATCCGCCTCGCGCAGCAGGGATTCATCGTCGGGCCACGGCTTGCGAAGATGCTGGCCAGCGATCGCGGCCAGCGACTTCGAACCTTTACTGCCGCGCGGGACTATTTCTTCCCCGCCGGCGAACCGCTGCGCGTCGGGACCCGCAAGACCAACCCGGAATTTGCCGAGACTCTGATCGCGATCGCGGAACGCGGGCCTGCGGCCTTCTATACCGGCCCGATCGCGCAGGACATCGTCGACACGGTACGCGACGCGCCGGGAAATCCGGGACGGCTCTCGCTGGCAGACCTCGCATCCTACGACATCGTCCGCCGAGACCCTGTTTGCCACGGCTATCGCAGCTATCGTGTCTGCGGCATGGGCCCGCCCAGTTCCGGTGGGCTGACGGTCGGGCTAACCCTCGGCATGCTGACCGGGTTCGACCTGCCGGGCATGGGACCGGACGATCCGCAGAGTTGGCATCTGCTGGCCGAAGCCTCGAAGCTCGCATTCGCCGATCGCAACCAGTACGTCGCCGACGGCGACTTCGTGCCGGTCCCGGAAGCGGGACTGCTCCATCCGGACTATCTCGCCAAACGCGCCGCCTTCATCCGCCGGGAGACCTCCATCCTGCCGCCGGTCGTGCATGGGCTCCCGCCCGGCGTGCCGGCGCGCAAGCGCGCGCCCGACACTCAGACCGGGCGACCGGGCACCAGCCACATCTCGATCGTCGATGGGGCAGGCAACGCCGTCTCCATGACAACAACGATCGAGGGCGCGTTCGGCTCTCAGTTGATGGTGCGCGGGTTCCTGCTCAACAACGAGCTCACGGATTTCTCCTTCCTGCCCAGCAAAGACGGACAGTTGGTGGCCAACCGGGTGGAGCCCCGCAAGCGCCCGCGCAGTTCGATGGCGCCGACGCTTGTGTTCAATGCCGACGGCTCCCTGCGACTGGTCGTCGGCTCGCCCGGCGGCAGCCGCATCATCGGCTATGTCGCCAAGACCCTGGTGGCGGTGCTGGACTGGGACCTCGACATCCAGGCGGCCATCGACCTGGGTCATGTCGTGAACCGCAACGGCGCGACCGACTTCGAAGCCGGTACCGAGGCTGAGGCACTCGTGCCCGCCTTCAAGGCGTTGGGTCATACGACGCGGGTGCGCGACCTCAACAGCGGGCTGCACGGCATCGAGATCGTCGACGGCAAGCTGCGCGGTGGCGCAGATCCGCGGCGCGAAGGCGTCGCGCGGGGCGACTGATTCCACGCAACCCAAAACTGTGCGGTTCCAGCAAGAAACGGAATGACGTGAGCTTCACCATGACCTACTGACACTTTATCGCGCCAAAATTACGGATCGTCAGGATGGCCACCACATCTATCAAAGCGAGCATGGGCCTGCGTGAGTGGATCATGCTTTTGGTCTTGTCCGTACTTTGGGGCGGGTCCTTTTTCTTCGTCGAGATTGTCCTCACGGAACTCCGTCCGTTTACGACCGTGACGTTGCGGGTCGGGCTCGCGGCACTGGCACTCTGGATATTCGTGGGACTAACGGGCAGAGCTATCCCTGGTGGACGCAGCGTCTGGCTCGCGTTTCTGGGTATGGGCATCCTCAACAATGCCATCCCGTTTTCCCTGATCACCTGGGGACAGACAGAGATTGCCTCGGGCCTGGCATCCATCCTCAACGCGACCACCCCGCTATTCACCGTGATCATTGCCGGCCTGCTCCTGTCCGACGAACGCGCAAATCCATCGAAATTGTTCGGTGTCCTGTTCGGCTTCGCCGGCTGCATTCTGATTATCGGGCCAACGGCCCTCCATGAATTGGGTGTCGGGGCGCTTGCGCAGCTCGCGGTTCTCGCCGCAGCGCTCTCCTATGCGTTCGCGGGCGTCTACGGTCGCAGATTTCAAAGCATGGGTATCGACCCGGTGGTCACGGCGGCGGGACAGACAACCGCTTCGACCTTGATACTTGTGCCGATCACATTCCTGTTCGAAGACCCGCTGGCACAGGCATGGCCCAGTGTTGAGACTTGGGCCGCCATTGCAGCTCTAGCGGTATTATCAACGGCCATCGCCTATGTCCTGTACTTCCGAATCTTGGCGTCCGCCGGTGCCACGAATTTGCTTTTGGTCACATTCCTGATCCCTGTGTCCGCAATTTTTCTTGGTTCTGTGTTCCTGGGAGAGAAACTCTCGTTCCTCCACTTCGCGGGACTAGCGCTCATCGGGATCGGCCTGGGCGTTATCGACGGGCGGGTTTTTCGCCGCCGCCCGTTAAACGAAAGAAGCTAATTGCTCTGCTTTCCAACCCGGGTCAGGAAGACCGCGCTCAGGAATGCCAGCGTCGAAGCCGTCAGCATGATCACAGCCATCGGCAACGGCGTGTCGTCCTGGAGCATCCCTGCGAGCTGGGCGAAACCGGCACCCATAAGCATCTGCAGGAACGCCAGCAGGCCCGACGCCGTGCCGGCGAAGCGCGGGCTGATGCTGATCGCACCCGCCTGGGCATTGGGCATGGACAGGCCGTTCGCAAACGCCATGCCCATGCCCGGCAGGAAGATCGTCCAGGGCGACCAAACACCGGCCAGGACGAAGGCGAGCATCACAACCCCGAACACGACCGCGAGACCGCTGCCGACGCGCATCATCCGGTCGAGCCCGATCCGCTGACCGAGCCGCGCGGTCATGAATGTTCCGGCCATGAACCCGGCCGAGATCAACACAAAGAACAAACCGAATTCGGTTGGCGGCCGCTCCAGAACATTGATTGTCACGAACGGTGCGGCACCGAGGAAAGCCATGAACATGCCCATGCCGAACCCGGCCTGCCCGGCATAACCGAGAAAGGCCGGCACCCGCAGCAGCACCCCGAAGCCCGACAACATGCCGCGGAATGTCTGGGCGGATGTGCCCGGCTGCAGGCTTTCCGGCACCCGCGGCAACGCCAACGCCAGCACGACGATGCCCACGACCCCGGAGAATATGAAAATGGCCCGCCAGCCGAAGGCATCGTTGAGCAGGCCGCCGATAAGGGGCGCGACCATCGGCGCGACCACCAGCGCGGTGATCATGTAGGCCATCAAACGCGCCGCCGTGTCCCGGTCATAGAGATCGCGGATGATGGCACGGCTGACCACCATGCCGGCGGCACCGCCCACGGCCTGTGTGACCCGCCCCGCAATCAACAGCTCGATCGACGGCGCAAGTGCACTCACCACGGAGCCGAGCAGGAAGATCACCAGCCCGACCAGGAGCACAGGCCTTCGGCCATAGCGATCCGACGCCGGGCCATACACCAGGGTCGCGAATGCAATGGTGAACAAGGCGAGCGACAGCACATATTGCACCGTGCCCGCGCTGACCATGAACGCGTCCTGCATGACCGGCAGGACCGGCAGGATGATCTGCATCGCCAGCGGCCCCAGCGCGGTGATCACCGCGAGGACGCCGATCAGCATCTTGGTATTGGCGGGCGCCGTCACGCGATCACCGGACATGGGAATTCCTTCGCATGGCTCCGCGATAGAGCATGCCGGACAGCCCGGCAAACGATCCGACGAAAATTATTCGCCGGCCAATACAACGCCAGGGCCATTCTCAGTCCGAGAGCGCCTCGGCCCGCTTGAGACGCAGACGGTTGAAGAGGCCCTCGGGCTTCGCATCCACGCGGACCGCCATAAGATCCCTCGCCAGCGCGCCGCGACCGCCGCGAATGGCGGATTCGACCAATGTCCGTTGCAGGACGTCGCGCTGGGCGTTCGAACCGCCAAACCGGTTGGCGATTGGCGCGACGGGTGCCAGCAGATCGGCCGCCTGGCCGTATTCCTGTCGGCCGAATGCCCGGATCGCCTGCGCGAACGGCAGCCCGACGTCCCGGGTCATCATGGCGTTGGTCCCGGCCTCGCCCGCCGCGCGCGTCATCGTTGCCAGCAGGGCATCCGCCGACGCGTCACGCCCGGCACCGACGAACGCCATCATCGCGTGCGCGTCGTTGAAGGCATAGTAGCCGTCCTCGACCGTGCCCTCCCACGTGTCGGCCAGCCCTACCCAACGGTCGCCGACATCGACTCCGTCGAGATGCAGCCGCCAGAGCAGCGCCGACGCGTCGAGCATCTCGAGCACCACGTCGGAGGATTGGGGACGCACGCCCGTGTCATAGATTTCGAGCACGCGGTCGGTCTCGCCTCGGTCCAGATGATAGAGCGACAGGTGCCACCAATTGTGAAAAGAGAACATATTCTCCTCAGCCCAGTCGGTGCGACGGTCGTTGTACCAGCAGATCCCATCGTCGAGCCGGCCCTGCATCTCCAGCACATGGGCGACGGCATGGATCGCCCACGGATCGCGGGGTTCATGCGTGACCGCTTCGCGACCGGTGTCCTCGGCCTGCGCAAATGCATTCATCTCCTCAAGGCCAAACGCGTGCATCCCAAGCACATAGCCGTAGCCCGGCACATCTGAACCCCAGGCGGGGAGAACCGCCGCAATGCGGTCGCGCAGCATGTCCGAGCGGCCGAGATAGAAGTCCCCGAGATGGGCGAGTTGCAACGCCAGCAGGTCGCGCGGGTGATCGGTCAGAATTGTGCCCCAGCGGTCGGTCGCACCCGCGAAATCCCGGTCGAGCCAGGCGCGCAGGGCAGCGATGTGCCCGCGCTCCCGATCGTTTGCACCCGCCGCCAATACCTCGGCGGCCTCCACGCTTTCGCGCAGGAAGGGCTCGGCCGCCTTCTCCGCCGCCACCGCCATCATGCCACCGCGCAGGCAGTGGCCCATGACGAAATCGGGATCGTCGGCCAGCGCCGCCTCGACCTCTTCCAGCGGGTCGAGGAAGTATCCATTCAAGAGTGTGAGCGCGGTCTCGTAGCGCGCGAGAGAGGCCAGGTTGCCGGTCGAGACCGGCACATCACGACAATCCATCAACGACATGGTTCCCTCCTTTGATCGGTGACCCTACTCCGCCGCGGCGGTTTTACCATTCACGGGTCCGTAGCCGCCGCCGCCGGGCGTCTCGATGACGAACACATCGCCGGGGCGGGCCTCGGTCCGGTCGGTGCCCGACATCTCCACGCGCGACCCATCGGCCCGCTCTAGCCAGTTCCGCCCCACCGCGCCGTCCCCGCCACCCGCCAGGCCATAGGGTGCGATCTCGCGGTGATTGGCCAGGATCATGACATCCATGTCCTCGAGGAACCGAACCCGGCGCCGTGCACCATCTCCGCCGTGATGTTTTCCGGCGCCACCTGATCCTTCGCGAATCTCGAAGCTCTCCAGCAACACCGGGAAACGCCATTCGAGGATCTCGGGATCGGTCAGCCGCGAGTTGGTCATATGGGTGTGCACGGCCGAGGTGCCGTCGAAGTCGGGACCCGCGCCAGAGCCGCCGCAGATCGTCTCGTAATACTGATACTGCGCGTTGCCGAAGGTGAAATTATTCATCGTCCCCTGGGCCGCGGCCATCACACCCAGTGCACCGTAGAGACTATCGGTCAGGGCCTGGCTGGTCTCCACGTTACCGGCGACCACCGCGGCGGGATATTCCGGTGCGAGCATGGATCGTTTCGGGATGATGATCTCGATCGGCTTGAGGCAGCCTTCGTTCATCGGGATCTCGTCGTCGACCAGGGTCCGGAAGACATACAGGACCGCCGCGCGGGCGATCGCCGTCGGCGCGTTGAAGTTGCTGTCGAGCTGGGCGCTGGTGCCGGTGAAGTCCACCCGCGCGCTGCGGGTCGCGCGATCGATCGAGATCGCGACGTGAATCTCGGCACCATTGTCGAGCGGGTAGACAAACGACCCGTCGCGCAACACGTCGAGGACGCGGCGTACGGATTCCTCCGCATTGTCCTGGACATGGCCCATATAGGCGTGGACGGTCTCGAGCCCGAACTGGTCGACCATCCGACGCAGTTCCGACACCCCTTTTTCATTCGCGGCGATCTGGGCCTTGAGGTCGGCGACGTTCTGGTCCGGATTGCGGACCGGATGCGCGCCCGACCCGAGCAGATCGCGGATCGCGTCCTCGCGGAAAACACCCGCGTCGACCGCCTTGAAATTGTCGATCAGCACGCCCTCATCATCGATGGTGCGCGAGTCCGGTGGCATGGAGCCCGGCGATATTCCGCCGATGTCGGCATGGTGGCCGCGGCTTCCCACGTAGAAAAGTATATCCGCGCCCGCATCGTCGAACACGGGCGTGATCACCGTCACGTCGGGCAGATGGGTGCCGCCATTGTAGGGCGCATTGAGCATGTACACGTCACCGGGCGTCATCCGCGATGCGTTTTCACGGATCACCACGCGGATGCTCTCCGACATGGAGCCCAGATGCACGGGCATATGGGGCGCGTTCGCGACCAGGTTTCCGTCGGGTGCGAAGATCGCGCAGGAGAAGTCCAGCCGCTCCTTGATGTTGACCGAGTAGGCCGTGTTCTGGAGCGTCACGCCCATCTGCTCGGCGATGGACATGTAGAGATTGTTGAAGACCTCGAGCATCACCGGGTCCACGTCCGTCCCGATCGCGGCGATACGCTGCGCCGCCACCACGCGCTCAATCACCAGATCTCCGCGCGCGGTCATGGTCGCGCGCCAGCCCGGCTCGATGATCGTCGTCGCCACGGCCTCGCTGATGATCGCGGGGCCATCAATCAAGGCGCCCGACGCCAGCGCGTCGCGTTCATAGACAGGCGTCGTGTGTGCCGCCCCGTCCATATGGGCGGTCACCTGATCGACCGCAGCAGCATCACCGGATGCCTCGGGTGCCAGGTCGGCATCCGTGCTCTGGTCCGACGCACCGATCGCCTCGACGGCCGCCGTCTCCACGATCAGCGCCTTGTCGGGCATGGTGAAACCATAACGCTGGCGATGCATCTCCGCGAAGGCACCCGCCATCTCCTGCGCGCCGGCGAAGTCCACCTCCAGCGATGTGTCGGTCCCCTCGTAGCGCAGATGCAGGCGTCGGCGGACGGTGATCCGTCCATCGTCCACGCCCTGGCCCGACACTTCATCCCGCGCCGCGCCGGCCAATTGATCGAGAATACCTGCGACCCTGTCGTCCACGGTGTCGCCAAGCAGCGCCTCGACGGACTGCTCGCGCAGCGCACGGATGTCGGCCAGCCCCATGCCGTAGGCCGACAGGACGCCGGCGAAGGGATGCAGCAACACCCGGGTCATCCCCAACGCGTCGGCGACCAGGCAGGCATGCTGGCCCGCCGCACCGCCGAAGGCACACAGCGTGTAGCGGGTCACGTCGTAACCACGCTGCACGGAAATCTTCTTGATCGCGTTGGCCATGTTCTCGACCGCAATCTTCAGGAAACCCTCGGCGACCTCCACCGGGCTTCGCGTATCACCCGTGGCGGCGCGGATGTCCTCGGTCAGGGCCGCGAACTTCGCGCGCACGGCGTCGGCATCCAGCGGTGCGTCCTGACGGGGCCCGAACACCGACGGGAAATGCGCGGGCTGTAGCTTCCCCAGCATCACGTTGCAGTCGGTGACGGTCAGCGGCCCGCCCTTGCCGTAGCTCGCGGGCCCCGGGTCGGCGCCGGCGCTCTCCGGACCGACGCGATAGCGCGCACCGTCGAACGAACAGATCGACCCGCCGCCCGCCGCGACCGTGTGAATTTGCATCATCGGCGCGCGCATCCGCACGCCGGCGACCAGGGTCTCGAAGGCGCGCTCCAGCTCTCCGTAATAATGGGTCACGTCGGTCGATGTGCCGCCCATGTCGAAGCCGATCATCTGCTCGAACCCGGCCGCCTCGCTGACCTGGACCGCGCCGACCACACCGCCCGCGGGCCCGGACAGGATCGCGTCCTTGCCCTGGAACATGTGCGCGTCCGTCAGGCCGCCATTCGACTGCATGAACATCAGGTTCACGTCGCCCAGCTCGTCGGCGACCCGGTCCACATAGCGGCGCAGGATCGGTGAGAGATAGGCGTCGACCACGGTGGTGTCGCCCCGGCCCACCAGCTTGATCAGCGGGCTCGTCTCGTGGCTGACGGAAATCTGGGTGAAGCCGATTTCGCGGGCGATCTCGGCGCAGGCCTTCTCATGGTCGGGCACCCGATAGCCATGCATGAACGCGATCGCGACGGCGCGGATGCCGTCGTCATAGGCCGCCTGCAGCCCGGCCCGCGCGCCCGCGGCATCGAACGGCACGAGGATTTCGTCCTTCGCGTCCACCCGCTCGTCGATCTCGACCACATGTTCGTACAGCTGCTCGGGCAGAATGATATGCCGGTCGAACAGGCGCGGGCGGGCCTGGTAGCCGATCCGCAGCGCATCGCGAAACCCGCGCGTGATCGCCAACGCGGTCCGGTCGCCCTTGCGCTCGAGAAGCGCGTTGGTCGCGACCGTGGTGCCCATCTTCACGGCACCGATCTGGCCCGACGGAATCGCGTCCCCGGCAGCCAGCCCGAGCAGGTCCCTGATGCCCTGCACCGCAGCGTCGGCGTAGTGCTCCGGGTTGTCCGACAGCAGCTTGTGGGTGCGCAAAGACCCGTCCGGCGCCCGCCCGACGATGTCGGTAAACGTGCCGCCCCGGTCGATCCAGAAATGCCAGCGATCTGCTGTGAGATTGGGTTCGTCGCCCGCCATGAACTATCCCCGAGTTTCGGCGGCAGACTGATTTGTCGCACGGCGAAAGTCAAAGGCCCGCAACCGGTAAAACGGTCGCCCTTCGCAAGCGACGTTTCTTCGGCGCGCAGTTTCGGTTAAACGTTCCCCATGAGTATCTGGGGCAAGGTATTGGGTGGCGCGGCCGGGTTCGCGTTGGGTGGCCCGCTGGGCGCACTGCTTGGCGGGGTCGCCGGGCATATCTACGATTCCCATCGCAGCGGCAGCGCAGCCGAAGTGACCGGCGGCGACCCGACCAAGCAGGTCGGCTTCACCATCGCCGTGATCGCGCTGGGCGCGAAGCTCGCCAAGGCCGACGGCGTCGTCACGCCCGACGAGATCAAGGCGTTCCGCCGCGTCTTCAAGGTGGCGCCCGAAGAAACCCAGAACGTCGCCAAGGTCTTCAACCTGGCCCGCAAGTCGACCGATGGCTACGAGCTCTATGCCAAACAGGTCGCCGGCATGTTCCGGGAAAACCCGGCTGTGCTCGAGGAATTGCTGAATTGCCTGTTCCTGATCGCCAAGGCCGACGGCTCCGTCCATGACGAGGAACTGAATTATCTGCGCAACGTGTCGGCGATCTTCGGGTTTACCGATACGGATTTCGCGCGGATCCGCGAAGAGAATATGGGCCCGGATGCGGCCGACCCCTACACCGTGCTCGGCGTGGAACACGACACCGAAGACACCGTGATAAAAGCCGCCTACCGCAAGCTCGTGCGCGAGAACCATCCCGACACGCTGATCGCCCAGGGCATGCCGGAGGAATTCGTCGAGGTTGCCAACGAAAAACTGGCGACGATCAACGCCGCCTACGACAAGGTTTGCGCCGCGCGCGGGATCAAATAGTCCCAACCATCTGCCATGGCCGCCGATCCCCCCGTCCTCACCCTGAAGAATGCCGCCGTCGGCTTCGGCGGCACGCCGCTGTTCACCGGCGCGGAGATGGCGGTCACGCCCGGGATGCGCGCCTGTCTCGTTGGCCGCAACGGCACGGGAAAATCGACGATCCTGAAACTCCTCGCCGGGCTGCTGGAGCCCGATGAGGGCGACCTGTATGTCCAGCCCGGGCTGACCGTCGGCTACCTGCCGCAGGACGTGCCCCTGCCCGACGACATGCTAATCGCCGACTTCGTCGCCCGGATGGGCGCCCAGCTGGGGATGAGCCCGGACGAGGCCCCGCGCCACGAGGTCGATGCGGCACTGTCGCGGGTCGACATCGACGGCGCCCGAAACGTCAACAGCCTGTCCGGCGGCGAATCCCGCCGGGTCGCAATCGCTGGCGCACTTCTGGGCGACCCGGACGTGCTGCTGCTCGACGAGCCGACCAACCATCTCGATCTGCCCACCATCGAATGGCTGGAGCGCGAACTCGTCGATCGCCGCAAGACGCTGATCACCATCAGCCATGACCGCGCATTCCTCGAGGCCATGACGACCGACATCTTCTGGCTGCACCGGGGATCGTTGCGCCACAACGGCGCGGGTTACGGCAAATTCGATGCCTGGACAGAGGATGTCGCCGACGCCGAGGTGCGCGCGGCACAGAAGCTCGACCAGAAACTCAAGGCCGAGGCGCGCTGGCTCGAACGCGGCGTGACGGCCCGGCGACGGCGCAACCAGGGCCGCCTCACCCGGCTCGAGCAAATGCGGTCCCAGCGCAAGGCGCTGCTGACCGGCCAGGACCTGGTGCAACTCGAGGCCGACGCGGGCCCGATCGGCAGCCGCCTGGTCGTCGAGTGTGAAAATCTCTGCAAGTCTTTCGGCGACAACGTGATCATCGATAATTTCTCGACACGCATCCTGCGCGGCGACCGGGTCGGGCTCGTCGGCCCGAACGGGGCCGGCAAGACGACACTGCTGAAGCTCATGATCGGGGAACTCGAAAAGGATTCCGGCCGCCTCCGGCGCGCCAAGAACATGTCGCTGGCGTTCTTCGACCAGACCCGCGAACAGCTCGACCCCACCGCAACCCTCTGGCAGACCCTGGCACCCCAGGGCGGGGATTCGATCAATGTGCGCGGCCGCCAGCGCCATGTCGTCGCCTATCTGCGCGACTTCCTGTTCGATGAGAAGCAAGCCCGCGCGCCCATCGCGACCCTCTCGGGCGGCGAGCGCAACCGCCTGCTGCTGGCCAAGATCCTCGCGCAACCCTCCAATCTTCTGGTGCTCGACGAGCCGACCAACGATCTCGATGCCGACACGCTGGATGTGCTGTTGGACATGCTCGACGCCTATGAGGGCACGGTCCTGCTCGTCAGCCATGACCGTGATTTCCTCGACCGGGTGGTCAACTCGACGATCGCTGTCGAGGGCGGCGGCCAGGTGAGGGAATATCCGGGCGGCTATTCCGACTATCTGCGCCAGCGCAGGCGCAGTGAGAAATCCGCATCAAAGCCCGGTCGGAAATCAGGCCCGAACAAATCGGGGGCCGCCCAACCGACACAGGCGAAGGCGGACAAAGCCAAGAAGCTGAGCTTCACGGAAGAGCATGAACTCGGCGCCCTGCCGAATCGTATCAAGGCGCTGGAAAACGCCAAGACCGAGCTAGGAAAGGCGCTGTCCGATCCGGAGTTGTTTACACGTGATGCGGCGGCCTATGACACGGCGGCGCGGAAACTGGCGGAGGTCGAAGCCGCGATCGCATCTACCGAAGACCGCTGGCTGGACCTCGAGGCGCGGCGCGAAAGCCACATAGACGCCAACGACGCGGATGCGACGCGATGATCACGGATTACCGATCTCCCAACTGTGGCGCGCGCAAACCCGAGAACGGCTATGCGCCCGAGATCGATGTTCTGGTGATCCACTACACCGGCATGATGCCCACGACGCGCGCGCGCGACTGGCTGTGCGATCCCGCCTCGAAGGTCAGCGCGCATTACCTGCTCGACGAGGACGGCACCACCTGGCGCATGGTCGAAGAAGAAGATCGCGCCTGGCACGCCGGGGTCGGCTGCTGGCGCGGCTGGCGCGATATCAACTCCCGCTCGATCGGCATCGAGCTTTCGAACCCGGGCCATGATTACGGCTACCGGGAATTTCCCGACGTCCAGATCGCGGCACTGATCGAGCTGGCCGGTGGCATTCTCGCCCGCCATCCGATCCCGATACATAACGTCGTCGCCCATTCCGACATCGCGCCCGGCCGCAAGATCGATCCCGGTGAGCTGTTTCCCTGGGCGCGTCTCGCCGCCGCAGGTATCGGTCTTTGGCCCGACATGGATACCGCCGTCGAGGTCACCGTGCCCGTTTACGGTGCGCCACTCGTGGCGTTGTCGGAGATTGGCTACGACACGGATACGCAGCCGGCTGACGCGGTGATATCCGCGTTCCAGCGGCGGTTTCGCCCGTCATGCTTCGACGGCGTGCTCGACGATGAGACAAAGCAGAGGATCGCGCAGGTACATAGTCTGGTTGCGGCCTCGTCCAGTTCGGCCTAAGGAAAGCATTCGTCAGGCGGTCGGATGGCCGCGCGTGGGCAATGGGGAAACCCGTCCATGTGAGGAAAGTCCGGGCTCCACGGAAGTACGGTGCCGGTTAACGGCCGGCGGGGGCGACCCCAGGGAAAGTGCCACAGAAAGCAAACCGCCTGCCTTCGGGCAGGTAAGGGTGAAAGGGTGCGGTAAGAGCGCACCGCACCCCCGGCGACGGGGGTGGCAGGGCAAACCCCACCGGGAGCAAGACCGAATAGGGGCGGCATATGGCGCATTTCCGCGCCGTTGCCCGGGTAGGTCGCGCGAGGCGTTCGGCAACGAGCGTCCCAGATGAATGGCCATCTCCCGTGAAAGCGGGGACAGAACCCGGCTTACAGACCGCCTGACGATATTTCCCCAAGAAAAGAACATTACAAGAACAAAGTTCTGCCGCTTTATGCGCCGATCCTCCTTTTGCGGGTTGGTCACGTCCACTGATGTCCGATCGTTAATTACTTGAGGGTGCAAATCGGAAGCATGCAGCACTCTGATTTTTCGTAACTTTTACTGGTTTTGGCGTTGACGACCCAATTTATCCCATGATATCCCAAACAATCCCATTTTGGCGCATGTGCCAGGGCAACGGGGAGACCATGAGCTGCCGGACTGTTTCCGGCAGTGGGCGGAATCGATGGCGATGTTTTTGTCGACCACAACCAACAAGGTCGACCGCAAGGGACGGGTGTCCGTTCCTGCGGCGTTTCGTGCTGTCCTTTCAGGGCAGGCGTTCCACGGCATTGTTGCGTTCCCGTCGTTCAAGCATCCGGCAGTCCAGTGCGGCGGCATGGACTGGATGGAGAAGCTTGGTGCCGGCGTGGACGCCTACGACATGTTCTCCGACGAGCACGACACATTGACAGCCGCGCTCTTTGCCAATGCCCAGCAATTGTCATTCGACGGCGAAGGGCGGGTCATGTTGCCTGAAGCCCTGATCGCGCATGCCGGCCTGTCCGAACAGGCGGCCTTCGTCGGCCGCGGCCCCTTGTTCGAAATCTGGAACCCGGACGCGTTCGCCACCTATCAGTCCGACGCGGTCCGACAGGCCGCCGAAAAAGGCCTGACCCTACGACCAGGCAGCCCACCAGGCTCCCCACCCGGATCCCCATCCGGATCCGATGGGGGACAACCGTGACGGCGGCGCGCTCAACGCGTCAGATAAACACATCCGGAGTCCCCGTGACTCCCGGGCACAGCCCCGTACTCCTCGAAGAAATCCTCACCGCGCTCGCACCCCGTGACGGCGGCATCTATGTCGACGGAACCCTGGGCGGCGGCGGTTACACGCGAAAAATTCTGGAAGCCGCGGATTGCACGGTCTGGGGGATCGACCGGGACCCCGATGCGATCGCACGCAATGCCGACCTGGCCGCCCAATTCACGGGCCGCCTGCATCTTTTGGCCGGGCGCTTCGGCGACATGGACACGTTGCTGCGCAACAACGGCGTCGCGGCCGTCGATGGTATCGCGCTCGATCTCGGCGTCTCCTCCCCCCAGATCGATACGCCAGAACGCGGCTTCTCCTTCGCCAGCGATGGCCCGCTCGACATGCGTATGGAACGCACGGGCGAGTCTGCCGCCGACGTGGTCAACACGGCCGACGAGGCAGACCTCGCACGGATCGTGCGCGAATTGGGTGAAGAGCGGCATGCCCGGCGTGTCGCACGCGCCATCGTGAAGGCACGCGGCGAGGCCCCGATCGAGACCACGGCCCAACTCGCGAATATCGTTCGCGCGGTCGTCCCCAAATCACACAAGTCCCACATCGATCCCGCGACGCGCACCTTCCAGGCGCTGCGCATCCATGTGAATGACGAACTCGGAGAGCTCGATCGCGGCCTGATCGCGGCAGAGCATCTTCTGGCCCCCGGCGGTCGGCTGGCGGTCGTTTCCTTCCACTCGCTGGAAGACAGGCCCGTCAAATTATTCTTGCGGGCACGCAGCGGCAGCGAGGGACGCGGTTCGCGCCACCTGCCCGAGCAGCCCGACCGACGCGCGCCGGCCTGGCGTCTCATTTCACGCCGCGCGATCCGTCCCGGCGACGCAGAAACCTCTCGCAACCCCCGCGCGCGTTCAGCGCGGATGCGGGTCGCAGAACGCACCGCAGACCCCGCCTGGGATTCTGCGGACTCGGCCGCGGAAGGGGGTGCCGGATGATCCGCCCAACATCCCTCATCCTTATGGTGCTCGCCGCCGCGGCCGGCGGAGCGTTGTTCCAGATCGCGTTCGAGGTTTCCGAGCTGGATGACGAGCTCGCCCAGCTGAACACGGACATTCGCACCGACCGCGATGCCATCCACGTTTTGCGCGCCGAGTGGAGTTTCCTCAATCAGCCCGCACGGCTCGAAGAACTGACCCGTCGTCACCTCGACCTGCTTCCCGTCTCCGGAGCGCAGATCGCCGGCACTGGCGCCGTACCGGTGCTTCCGCAAGACGAACTCCCGACCACCGGATCAAACATCGCCGGCGTCGTCACGCCAGCGGCCATCCCGGCCGCAGCACGGGCCGCAGCGCCCAGGGCCAAGCCGGCCGCACCCGCCCCGCGCCCGTCGGTGACGCGCGTCGCCGAAAAGGTCAATCGCGCGGACCTGGTCCGCTCGCTCGACGACGTGTTGCGTGAAGTTCTCACAACGCCGACCGCAACATCCGGAGGTGTTCAGCGATGAGCGACCGGATCGCATTCGAAAGCACCAAGAAACAAGCGATCGAGACCGCCCGCACGCGCCTCTTGGTTGGCGGCTCCCTGATGGCGGCGGCATTCTTTGTCGTCGGCGTGCGTCTGTTCGACCTCGCCGTGTTTAACGAAAACGAGGACCTGCGCCGCGCCGCGTCGCGCGAGATCGCCCGGCCGACGCCGATGGCCCGCGCCGACATCGTCGACCGCAACGGTGTTCTGCTGGCCACCAGCCTGAAAACCGCGTCGCTCTTCGCCGATCCACGAAAGATCGCTGACCCAGCTGACACGGCGCACCGGCTGATCGAGATCCTCCCCGACCTGAGCGAAGAAGTCGTCGCGGCCCGGCTTGGTTCGGGAAAGAGCTTCGTCTGGTTGCGCCGCAATCTCACACCGCGCCAGCAATTCGAAGTGAACCGGCTTGGCATTCCGGGCCTCGAATTCGAAAAGGAAGAACGCCGCGTCTACCCCCATGGCCGTCTCGCCGGGCACATCGTCGGCTTCACGAATGTCGACAATGTCGGGCTCTCCGGCATTGAGAAAAGCATGGACGCCGCGATCGCCGGCGCCAAGACCCCGCTGCGTCTGTCGATTGATATCCGGGTCCAGCAAATCCTCCGCCAGGAGCTGGCCGGCCAGATCGAGAAGTTCAAGGCCATCGGCGGCGGCGGCATCGTCCTCGACGTCGAGAGCGGCGAAGTCGTGGCGATGGTGTCCCTGCCGGACTTCGATCCCAACGCGGCCGGACAGGCCGGCGCCGACACACGCTTCAACCGCATGACCCTGGGCGTCTACGAGCTCGGCTCTGTCTTCAAGATTTTCAATCATGCGATCGCGCTCGAAACGGGCGTCGCAACCTTTGCCAGCCGCTACGACGCGACGAAGCCGATCCGCGTCGCCCGGTTCACGATTTCGGACTACCATCCCAAGAAGAGTTGGCTGACGGTGCCGGAGATCTTCCAGCACTCGTCGAACATCGGGTCCGCCAAGATCGCGCTGGATATCGGATCCGACGATCAGCGCAAGTATCTCGGTCATCTCGGCCTGCTGCGTCGGACAAGCATCGAACTGCCCGAACAGGGATTACCGATGTATCCGGCGCGCTGGCGCGAAATCAACACAATGACGATCTCCTTCGGCCATGGGATCGCGGTCAGCCCTCTGCATCTGACAAGCGCTGTGGCGGCGGTCGTGAACGGCGGTATTCTCCGCCCCGCGACACTCGTGGAGCATGACGCGAAAACAACTGACGGCGTCCAGGTCTTCTCTGCCCAGACATCGGACCGGATGCGCCGGCTGCTCCGCCTCGTCGTCGAGACCGGAACCGGTCGCAACGCCGACGCCAAGGGTTATCTGGTGGGCGGCAAGACCGGGACCGCCGAGAAACAGGTCAACGGCAGCTACAAGCGCAACGCTCTGATTTCATCCTTCGTGGGTGTCTATCCGATCACCGCGCCGCGCTTCGTCGTCTTCGCCATGCTGGATGAACCAAAGGGCATCAAGGAAAGCTACGGCTATGCGACCGGTGGCTGGACGGCCGCACCTGTCGTGCAAGGCGTCGTGGCCCGCATGGCACCGCTGTTCGGAATTGCCCCTCTCGACGAAACCGCGCCGGATATCCGGCACGCCATCAACATCAACGCACAGCCGGCAATCGGGAACCGGTCTGATGCGGTTAATTGAGCTGGCGGTCGATATGGTGATGGTTGATCCGCGGATGCACGACACCGAGATTTCCGGCCTCACGGCGGACAGCCGCCAGGTGCAGCCGGGATATCTGTTCGCAGCGCTGCCCAGCGCATCCGAAAACTCCGGCACCGACGGGCGCGACTTCATCAAGGATGCGGTTGCGCGCGGCGCCGTCGCGATCCTGGCGCCCGACGGCACCCAGATCGACGGCATGCCCACCGACACGCCAGACGACACCCCTTATCTGATCACCGACGAGAACCCGCGCTGGCGACTGTCTCAGTTTGCTGCACGCTTCTATGAGCACCAGCCACGCCATATCGTCGGCGTCACCGGCACCAACGGCAAATCCTCCGTCGCGGGCTTCACCCGGCAGATATGGGCGCGCCTGGGCCTTCCGTCCGGCGCCATCGGAACACTGGGCGTCGATGCCGACGGCTTCGACGCAGGGCCCAGCCTCACCACGCCCGATCCGGTCAACCTTCACGCGACGCTTGCCAAGATGGCGACGTCGGGGATCGATCATCTGGCTCTGGAGGCCTCCTCCCATGGCCTCGATCAGTTCCGTCTGGACGGAGTGCAGTTCTCCGCCGCCGCCTTTACCAATCTCAGCCGTGACCATCTGGACTATCACGGCACTGAAGCGGCGTACCTGGCCGCGAAAATGCGCCTTTTCCGGCATTTGCTGCCAGTCGACGGCGCGGCGGTTCTGAATGCGGACTCGCCGCACTTCGACACCGTTGCCGAGATTTGCCGAACAACCGGTCATCGGGTGCGCAGCTACGGCGTCCAGACCAGCGATATCCATATCGCCGACGTTTCCGCCCTGCCCGATGGGTTGCGCCTCTGTATCACCGTGAAGGACCAGAGCCTCGAGACCCGCCTGAACCTCGTGGGCGGCTTCCAGGCCTATAACGTTCTGGCCGCACTGGGTCTCGTGGCCGAGACCGACGGCGATCTGATGGAGGCCTTCGCCACCCTGGCCCACCTGACCGGCGTACGCGGCCGCATGCAGCGTGTTGGCGCGCTGGAGAACGGCGCTCAGGTCTATGTCGACTACGCGCACACGCCCGATGCCCTGCAGACTGCACTCGGCGCGATCAGGCCTCATGTCGGTGGCAAACTGCATCTGATTTTCGGCGCCGGCGGCGACCGCGATCCGGGTAAACGCCCGATGATGGGCGACATTGCCGCCCAGCACGCAGACCGCGTGATCGTGACCGACGACAATCCGCGCGGCGAGGACCCGCGATCCATCCGCCGACATATCCTGGCCCGCTGTACAGGCGCAGAGGAAATCGGCGACCGGGCGGCGGCCATCAAGGCCGGCATTTCGGGCCTGCGAGACGGCGACATCCTGATGATCGCCGGCAAGGGCCACGAACAGGGCCAGGTTATCGGAACGGAGACCCTGCCCTTCGACGACGCAGCCGTTGCTGCCGATATTCTGGCCCGGATGGGTGGGGAGGTCATCACATGATGTCCGCCGAACCGATCTGGACCCGCGACGAAGTTCTGGCTGCCACCAAGGGGCAAGCCGGCGCGTCCGATGACGCGTGGGCCGCGACGGGAGTGTCCATCGACAGCCGCACCTGCAGGCAGGGTGATCTGTTCGTCGCCATCACCGGCGAAAATTTTGACGGCCATGATTTCCTCGCCGATGCGTTCAAGGCAGGGGCCGCAGCCGCAATCACCAGCCGGGATAGCGACCAGATCGATGCCTGCGGCTCGCCGCTCATACGCGTCGATGACGGATTGCACGCACTTGGTAATCTCGGCCGCGCTGCGCGCGATCGCACAGACGCACCGGTGGTCGCGATCACCGGTTCAGTGGGCAAGACCGGCACCAAGGAGGCCATGGCAATAGCCCTCCGCTCGCTCGGACCGACCCATGCCACAACGGGCAATCTGAACAATCATATCGGCGTGCCGCTGACCCTGGCGCGCATGCCGCGCGACGTGCAGTTCGCGGTGATCGAGTTGGGCATGAACCATGCCGGAGAGATTTCTGATCTCTCCAAGCTCGCGCGTCCCAATGTCGGCGTGATCACGACCATCGCGGCCGTGCATCTCGAATTCTTCGATCATGTCGCAGGGATTGCTGATGCCAAGGCAGAAATCTTCGACGGCATGAGCCAGGGCGGCGTCGCCGTCCTCAATCGCGACAATGTCTACTTCGCCATCCTGGCCGCCCGCGCCTGGGCGCGTGGTCTCGAGAATGTGGTCGGCTTCGGCGCGCATCCCGAGGCCGACGTGCATCTCTCGGCCTGCAAACTGGGTGACGACGGTAGCGACGTGACCGCACGCCTGGATGACCGGATCATCCGCTACCGGCTCAACGTCCCCGGGCGGCACTGGGTACAAAACTCCCTGGCCGTCCTGGGTACGGTATCCGCGCTGGGCGGAGACCTGGATCTCGCGGCCACCGCGCTGGCCGACCTAACACCATCCAAGGGCCGCGGCGCACGGATCAATGTTCAGATGCCCGACGGCCTGATGACCGTCATCGACGACAGCTACAACGCCAGCCCGGCCTCAATGCGCGCGGCGTTCGCCGTGCTGGGCAACGCCAAGCCGAAATCGGGCGGGCGCCGTATCGCCGTGCTCGGCGACATGCTCGAACTCGGTGACGCGAGCGCGAAACTGCACATCGCGCTGGCCGGCGACCTTGAGGCCAACAAAATCGATCAGGTGTTCTGCGCGGGCCCGGACATGGCCGCGCTCAATGGCGTGTTGCCGGAAGCCATGCGCGGCGCGGTAGCCGCGGATTCGAAGGCTCTCGTGCCGCAGGTTTGTAGTGCCGTCAACGCCGGCGACGTGGTTCTCGTGAAGGGCTCTCTCGGCAGCCGGATGGCGCTAATCGTGGACGCGCTGTGTGCTCTTGAAATGAATGACGGGCTGGAGGCCAATCATGCTGTTTAACCTCCTCGGCCCTCTCGCCGACCAGTTCATCCTGTTCAACCTGTTCAACTCACTGACCTTCCGGGCCGGCGGCGCCGTTGTGACGGCCCTGGTCGTTGCATTCCTGTTCGGGCCGTTGATCATCGGCTGGCTGCGTCAGCAGCAACCGGAGGGCCAGCCCATCCGCGAGGACGGGCCGCAAACCCATTTCAAGAAAGCCGGTACCCCGACAATGGGCGGGTTCCTCATCCTGCTCGCGATCATCGTCAGCACGCTTCTCTGGGCGGACCTCACGAACGGGTATGTCTGGGCCCTGTTGCTGATCACGGTCGGGTTCGGCGCCATCGGTTTCGCCGACGACTATCAAAAACTCACACGGTCCAAGTCCAAGGGCATTCCCGCCCGCGTCCGCTTGCTGGCCGAAATCCTGGTCGCCGGCATCGCGACGCTCTGGATCATGCATCTGACAGCGGACCCGCTTGCGACCACGCTGGCGCTTCCCTTTGTGAAGAACTTCCTGATTGAGCTGAGCTGGTTCTTCGTTCCGTTCGCGATCTTCGTGATCGTCGGTGCGTCGAACTCCGTGAACCTCACCGACGGGCTCGACGGCCTCGCCATCGTGCCGGTGATGATCGCCGCCGGCTGCTTCGGCCTGATCTCCTACGTGACCGGCAATGTGGTGTTCTCCGACTATCTCCTGATCTTCGCCGTTCCGGGCGCCGGCGAACTTGCCGTCTTCTGCGGCGCGCTGGTTGGTGCCGGGCTGGGTTTCCTCTGGTTCAACGCGCCGCCGGCCATGGTGTTCATGGGCGATACGGGGTCGCTATCGATGGGTGGCGCGCTGGGTGGCATCGCGGTCGTGACCAAACACGAGCTGGTGCTCGCCATCATCGGCGGCCTGTTCGTGCTCGAGACCGTCTCGGTCATCGTACAGGTGGGATCATTCAAGCTGACCGGCAAGCGCGTGTTCCGCATGGCGCCGCTGCACCATCACTTCGAGCAGAAGGGCTGGGCCGAGCCGACCATCGTGATCCGCTTCTGGATCATCGCAACCGTGCTGGCCCTGATCGGCCTCGCAACCCTGAAGCTGCGGTGAGACGATGACGGCGACCCCAAACATGCTCGACCTCAGCGCCTACGACGATCACGCAATCGCCGTGCTGGGGCTCGGCGTGTCCGGACTGAGCGCGGCCAGCGAACTGCGCCGGGCCGGCGCGCGTGTGCTGCCCTGGGACGACAATGAAAACCGCCGCAACGGTGCGGCCGCACGCGGACTGACGCCATGCAATCTCGAGACAGCCGAATTCGGCGATATCGATATGCTGGTCCTGAGTCCGGGCATTCCGCAGGGCCACCCGCACACCCACCCGGTCGTCGCCCGTGCCCGCGACGCCAAATGCGAAATCCTCTGCGATATCGAGCTCCTCACCCGGGCCGCGCCCGATGCGCGCTATATCGGGATCACGGGCACGAACGGCAAATCGACCACCACGGCGCTGATCGGCCACATCCTGTCCGAACTGGGCGTCGCGAGCGCCATTGGCGGCAATATCGGTGCCCCGGCGCTGTCATTGGATGCACTCGGGACCGACGGCGTCTATGTCCTCGAACTTTCGTCCTACCAGCTCGACCTTTTGCCTGCGGCGGTGTTCGACGTGGCCGTGTTGCTCAACATCACACCCGATCATCTCGATCGCCATGGCGGCATGGACGGCTATGTCGCCGCCAAGCGCCGGGTTTTCGACGGGCAAAGCGCCACGCAGTCGGCGATCGTCGGGATCGACGATACCTACGCAAAGTCAATTTTCAGCGAGGTACAGGCACGCGACCTCGCCGCGATGACGCCGATTTCAACCCGCGGTGTCTGCGCCGGCGGAATCTACCTCGATGCAGGCTGGATCATCGATGACCGGGCGGACAACGCCGAACAGATCATCGAGATGCGCACCCTTCCCGCGCTTCCCGGTGACCACAACGCCCAGAATGTCGCGACGGCCTATGGCGCCGTCACCGCGATCCTGAAATCCATAACAACGGAGATTCGTGCCGGGATCATCGCATCCATTGCCCGCTTCCCCGGGCTCGCGCATCGCCAGGAACTGCTGGGCACGAAGGGCCCGGTGCGCTTCGTCAACGACTCCAAGGCAACAAACGCAGAAGCCGCGGCACACGCCCTGGCCGCCTACGAGAACATCTACTGGATCGCCGGCGGTATCGCGAAGGATGGCGGCATCGCCGCACTCGGGCCGTTCTTCGACCGCATCCGCCATGCATTCCTGATTGGCGACGCGGCCGAAGACTTCGAGGCGACCCTGAAAGATCGTGTTTCGACGACGCGCTCGGGCGATCTCGCCACAGCCACCCAGCAGGCAACCGATATGGCAGCCGGCGACGACAACGCCGTGGTCCTGCTTTCACCGGCCTGCGCATCCTTCGACCAGTTCCCCAGCTTCGAGGCGCGTGGCGATGCCTTCCGCACCGCCGTCGCCGCCATTCCGGGTTTCGTCACCCACGCGACAGGAGGTGCCGCATGATGCCCTTCACGCGCGCCGACACCTCAATTCTCGGGCAGTGGTGGTGGACCGTCGACCGTTGGAGTCTCGCGGCGATCGCCGCCCTGATGGCATTCGGCGCCTTGCTCGCGGCCGCCTCAAGCCCCGCCGTGGCAGAGCGGATTGGCCTCGACGAATTCTACTTCATCAAGCGCCACTTCATGCTGTTGCCCGTCGCCATCGCGATGATCCTCGCCGTTTCGGCGATGACGCCCACCCAGGTGCGGCGTATGGCGGTGATCGCCTTCCTCGGCTGTATCGTCCTGCTCACGGCCACCTTGCTGTTCGGCATCGAGATCAAGGGCGCTCGCCGCTGGCTTTCGATTGCAGGCTTCTCGCTCCAGGCAACCGAATTCGTCAAGCCAATGTTCGCCGTCGTCGCCGCCTGGCTGTTCAGCGAAGCGGCGCACGACCCCCGGTTCCCGGGACGCCTGATCTGCACCGCCCTGTTCGCAACGGTCATCGCCCTGGTTATCGCCCAACCGGATCTGGGACAGGCTGTGGTGATCACCGGCGTGTGGATGGCGCAGTTCTTCCTGGCCGGCTTGCCCATGTGGCTGGTCGCAGGACTGGTTGTTCTCGGCGTGTCGGGGTTGGTCGGCTCCTACTTCACGCTCTCTCACGTCGCCAGTCGCATCGACCGCTTCATCGATCCGAAGTCGGGCGACACCTATCAGATTGAGCGCAGCATCGAGGCATTCTCAAGCGGCGGGTTGTTTGGCCGCGGACCGGGCGAAGGTCAGGTCAAGCAGGTTCTCCCCGACGCACATGCCGATTTCGTGTTTGCGGTGGCCGGGGAAGAGCTGGGTCTGTTCGTCGCGCTGTTCATCGTCACACTGTTCGCCTTCATCGTGCTGCGCGGCATGAGCCGCGCCATGTCCGAGCAGAATCTCTTCATCATGCTCGCCGTCTCCGGCCTGCTGGTCCAGTTCGGCATGCAAGCGCTGATCAATATGGGGTCGAGCCTGCAGCTCATCCCGACCAAGGGCATGACCCTGCCCTTCATCAGCTACGGCGGCTCCTCGCTGCTCGGCGTCGCACTCGGCCTGGGCATGACCCTCGCTCTGACGCGACGGCGACTGGGATCGGGGGCGTCGACATGAACACACGCCAGCAACCCGTTCTGATCGCCGCCGGTGGCACCGGCGGCCACATGTTCCCGGCGGTCTCCCTCGCCAGCGCGCTGAGTGCGCGCGGACATTCGATCCTGTTCGTGACCGACCCGCGCGGCGGACTGGTGACATCCGACGTGCTGGGTCTGCCAAAGACAGTCATGCGCCACACGATCTCGGCCCGCAGCCTCGGCGGCGGCCCGAAAGGCATGGCAGCCGGCGTCAAGGCGCTGGCGAAAGGGTTCTTCGAATCCCGTCGCCTTATCCGTGAATACAAGCCCTCCATCGCGGTCGGGTTCGGCGGCTATCCGAGCGTTCCCCCCATTCTCGCAGCCGGTTTCGCAGGCTTGCCGACGGTGATTCATGAGCAGAACGCGGTGCTCGGCCGCGCCAACCGTCGGCTCGCCCGCGGCGCCAAGGCCTTCGCACTGAGCTTCGCCCAGACCCAGCGTCTGAAATCCGCCGGCCATGCGCGGGCCACGGTGGTCGGCAACCCGGTGCGCCAGGATATCGCTGCCCTCGCCGCCCGGCCATATACGCCCCCCAGCGGCGTGATCGACCTGCTCATCGTGGGCGGCAGTCAGGGCGCGCAGGTTTTCTCCAAAATCGCGCCCGCAGCTTTCAAATCCCTGACCGCGCCCCAACGGGCCCGCTTCCGCCTCGCGCAGCAATGCCGGGCCGAAGATATCGACGAGGTCCGCGCCGTCTACGCGGCTCTGAACATGCCGGTCGAGCTGGAGACCTTCTTCGACGACATGCCGTCACGCCTGGCCGCCGCCCATCTCGTGGTCGGCCGCGCCGGCGCGTCCACTGTGTCCGAACTCACTGCCGCCGGGCGCCCGGCGCTCTATGTGCCCTACCCCCATGCAATCGATGATCATCAGATGGCCAATGCACGCGCCGTCGAGGCCGCGGGCGCAGGCTGGGTCATGGCGCAAAGCGAATTTACCCCCGCCGCGATGGCGGGATGGCTGGAGGCCGCACTCGAATCCGCCGAAGCACTGGCACGTGTGGCGTCCGCGGCACGCGCACTGGGCCATCCGGACGCCGCCGGTCGATTGGCGGATCTGGTGGAGCATCTGATCCCTGCCAACGGCAGTGGCGTTGATCTCGACCCGACAGGACTGCGGGAGGCGGCGGAATGAGAGCGCTCCCCATCGATATCGGCCTGATCCATTTCGTCGGCATTGGCGGCATCGGCATGAGTGGGATCGCCGAGACGCTGCACGCGCTCGGCTACCAGGTACAGGGCAGCGACCTTTCAGAAAATGCGAACGTTCTGCGCCTGCGCGGTCTCGGCATCCATGTCGACATCGGCCAGCGCGCCGAAAACATCGAGCGCGCCTCGGTTCTCGTCGTCTCGACGGCCGTGAAAAGCGACAACCCGGAAGTCGTCGCCGCGCGCGCACGGCTTGTCCCGGTCGTGCGCCGCGCCGAAATGCTGGCCGAGCTGATGCGCCTCAAATGGTCGATCGCCGTCGGCGGCACACACGGCAAAACGACAACGACATCGCTCATCGCCGCCATGCTTGATTCCGCTGATCGCGACCCGACCGTGATTAACGGCGGCATCATTAACGCCTACGGCACCAATGCGCGGCTGGGCGAAGGCGAGTGGATGGTCGTGGAGGCCGACGAGTCCGACGGCACCTTCATCAAACTCCCGGCGGCCATCGCTGTGGTCACGAATATCGACCCCGAGCATCTGGACTTCTATGGCACCTTCGACGCCGTGCGCGAAGCCTTCGCGACGTTCGTCTCGAACATCCCCTTCTATGGCTTCGCCGCAATGTGCGTCGACCACCCCGAGGTCCAGGCGCTGATCCCGCAACTGAAGGATCGGCGCATCGTGACGTACGGCTTTTCGCCTCAGGCGGATGTGCGCGGCGTGAATCTCGAGACTGATTCATCCGGCATGCGCTTTGACGTAAACGTTGCCCAGCGGACCAGCAGCGCGGCGCGTACCATTGAAGGCATTCAGTTGCCGATGTTTGGTGCCCACAACGCCCAGAATGCGCTCGCCGCAGTCACGGTCGCGCTCGAGATGGACATTCCCGATTCGGTGATTCAAACCGCCTTCACCGGCTTCGAGGGCGTGAAACGGCGTTTCACCAAGACCGGCGAGGCCGGCGGCATCACGGTGATCGACGATTACGGCCACCATCCGGTTGAGATCACAGCCGTCCTGGACGCTGCGCGCAGTGCGACACAGGGCCGGGTGATGGCGATCTTCCAGCCGCACCGTTTCTCACGCGTCGAAAGCCTTTTCGACGAATTCTGCACCTGCTTCAACGACGCGGACATCGTCTTCGTGTCGGACATATACCCGGCCGGCGAGGCCCCGATCGAGGGAGTGGACCGCAACGCACTGGTGGACGGGCTTCGTGCCCGCGGCCACCGGGACGTGCGCCCACTCCCCGATCCGGATCGGCTCGCCGAGCTCATCGCAGCCAGCGGCACCGACGGCGACATGGTCGTATTCCTCGGCGCCGGCACGGTCACCAATTGGGCCCAGGCGCTGCCCGACGAGTTGAACCAGCTGATGTCACGCGACACGGGAACGGAGGGATGACCATGGCGGCCATTTCACGCACCCCCTCGCTGCTCGACCGGCTCCCCGCCGTGCGCGGGCGATACGAACCCGCCGGCGCGATCGCGCGCTACACATGGTTCCGTGTCGGCGGCCCGGCGGAAATTCTGTTCCGGCCAGCGGATGTCACCGACTTGGCAAACTTCCTGGCTGGAAAGCCCGACGATGTCCCTGTGACGATTCTGGGTGCCGGTTCGAACCTGCTGATCCGCGACGGCGGCGTGCCCGGTGTCGTGATCCGGCTCGGACGCCCCTTCTCGACAATCCGCACCGACGGCGTTTCGGTTCAGGCCGGAGCGATGGCCCTCGACTACAACGTCGCCAAAGCCACACGCGACGCCGGCGTTGCCGGCTTTGAGTTCATGGCCGGCATCCCCGGCACCGTCGGCGGCGGGCTGCGGATGAATGCCGGCGCCTATGGCCGCGAATTCAAGGACGTGGTTCGAGAGGCCACGGCACTCACGCCGCGTGGCGAGATCCGCGTTCTGCGCCCCGAGGACTGGGGGCCGCGTTATCGCGGTTCCGCCGTGCCCTGCGACTGGGTCTTCGTCGGCTGCGTCATGGAAGGTGATTGGGGCAACAAGGACGAGATCGAACGGGCGATGACCCTGGTGCAGGAATCGCGCGAGGAAACCCAGCCGATC
>Ga0233427_10000393_pt1 | contig 56920 bp, 62 predicted proteins | sample SI_118_April2016_5_FD_179885 | JGI IMG/M metagenome (GOLD analysis project Ga0233427, IMG submission 179885) | Seawater microbial communities from Saanich Inlet, British Columbia, Canada - SI_118_April2016_100_MG | ecosystem: Environmental > Aquatic > Marine > Inlet | place: Canada: British...
AGTGCAGCAAAAGAAGGGTGCCTGTGTATTATCATCGGTGGCGGTAATCGACAGAATTGGCGTCAGGTTGCACCCTATGGCGGTGCCCGCGCCGTGCTACCCACAAATCCCTATTGCATTGGCATTCCGGGCGGGGATCAGGGGCCGATTGTGCTCGACTTTGCCACATCCAAAATCGCCGGTGGCTGGGTCTATGCGGCGCGTAGTGCCGGGGCCAAATTGCCAAAAGACGTTATGATTGATTCAGGCGGCAACATGTCCCAAGACCCCGAAGATTACTTCGCTGGTGGTGCCATACTGCCAGCGGGTGGGGCCAAAGGATATGCGCTTGCGCTTATTGCTGAACTGATCGGCGAGGCCATGCTGGGGCCGGTCGCAACGGAAATGAACTGGTTGATGATCACGCTGGATGCCACCCGCTACAGAGAGCCATCACGCATGCAGACCGTGGCCGAGGAAATTTTGGCTGAGCTACGCGCCTGTCCACCAGCGCCAGGTTTCGATAGAGTGCAAATACCCGGCGAACGGGAACGTGAACAACGGGCCGCATCCGCCGGGCAAATTATTTTACCTGACGCAACCTGGAATCAAATCTGTGATCTGGATATGGATTAATCGATATCTAGATCACAAATGAAGACGTGGATTTAATGAGCAAAGAGCGCAAACGCGAGATGTTTGGTTGACCAACAAGAAAATTCAATCACATGATGTTATCTGGAGGGGGATGTAATAATGAGGGCTGCCAGTCTACCCATGTACAGCATGCCGGAAACGCGTGCGGCGCGAGATACGTTCTGGACGGCGCTGGCGAACAACCTGCGTTCTCATGGTATTACCGATGTGCCGGATAACCTGACCCATGATATGTCCGTTCTGAATTTGTGGAACGACGAGAATTTGCTGATCAGCCAGTGCTGTGGCTATGACGTGGTGAAGCCTTACAAGGACAAACTGCTGCCTATTGCCACGCCGATCTACAATTCATCTTCTTGTGTGGCGGAATATTATTGTTCGCTGGTCATTGTGCCTGAAGACAGCCCTTTTGATGACATTTCACAGATGAAGGGGACCATTGGTGCCATTAACGGACCTGAATCCCATTCCGGTATGAGCTCTTTGCGACAGTTGATTGCGGGTACACATTCCGGTGGTGATTTCTTTTCAGAGTTAAAAGTAAGCGGCAGCCATGAAGCCAGTTTGCATATGATCAAATCTGGTCAAGCGGATGTGGCGGCGATCGATAGTGTCTCGCTGTCCCTGATTAAACGATACCGGCCCGACCATGCTAGTGGGTTTCGGGTATTGGGCACCACCTACCGGGCCCCGGCGCCGCCATTCGTGGTTCGTGCCAGTATGCCCGAGAATGATGTGGAAAAGATCAGAGTAGCCTTGCTCGAGACATTTCAAGGTCCGGCCACTGAATCCTGTCGTGAGGCCATGTTGCTAAGCGGTGTCGTGTCGGCCACAGCAGCTGATTATTGGGTTATGAACGCGTTTGAGGACTATGCTACAAATCGTGGATTTGGGATGGTCAGGTAACCTTTTCTAATCATAATCTGTCTTCAGTTTACAGCAACAGATCATTAGATATTGAACGCGTAATCGCAGAATTTGGTGAATAAAACGGTAACCAGTAACAAGCAGGAGTCCATGAGATGAGCGAGCCTTCCCATAGTCAGAAATCACTGGTCAACGTGGATGATTGCGTTCTCGTGGTGATCGATATTCAGGACCATTTTCTGAACAAGTACGATCAGGCGAAAACCCAGAACCTGATCAGCAACGTGGTCTGGTTGATACAGGTCGCCGAGCATCTTGACGTACCGGTGGTCGCCATGGGCGAAGACATAGATCACAACGGCGCCTTGAACCAGACCATTCAGGCGGCCCTGCCCAAGGGAACCCAAGTTCACGACAAAGACTTCTTCGATTTAACCAGCAATCCCGAGATCATGGCGGCGGTGGACGCAACCGGGCGCAAGACGGCTGTCTGCGTTGGTATGGAAACGGATGTGTGCGTGGCGCAATCGGCCATTAATCTTTTGGCCGCCGGTTACAACGTGGTCACCTTGCGCGATGCAGTGGCCAGCATGGATGCCGACGAAGAAGTAGGCCTCGGCCGTATGCGTGATGCCGGCGTGGCGATCAGCTCCGTCAAAGCACTGTATTACGAATGGCTGCGCAGCGTCTCCCGGTTGGTCAACCTGGGCAACAAGGTGCCAGAACTGAAAACCACACTGCGGCCTTCGGGGTTGGTGCTTTAGATTTGGCTTGATGGCGGAGAGACAGGGATTCGAACCCTGGGTACTGTCACCAGTACAACGGTTTTCGAGACCGCCCCATTCGACCACTCTGGCATCTCTCCGCGTTGGATTGTTCATATACGCATCCGATATGAATGCCAAGGCTTACGCCAAAATCAGGACTGGGCTTCCAGAAGTCCCACGACCAGTCCGATCGAGCCGCCGAACACGCCGCCCCATACCACTAGCCAGCCCAGGTGTTTGCGGATCATGTCCTGGACGATCTGTTTGACGTTTTCTGGTGTTAGCTCATCAAGGCGGTTGTCGATGATGTGTTCCACTTTCTCGATCAATGAGTCCGTGAAGTCACTGCCTCCTTCGCTACTACCACCGTTCATGTTCTCGTCCACCAGCTCGGTGATGATGTCTTTAAGCTTTAGCGATACCGGTTCGCGTAGCGGCTCCAGCGCCTTTGTGCCGCCCACCATGGACAGCATACCGCCCAGTGACGATTGCTCGATGGCTTCGACCAGGTGGGCAAACACCCGGTCGTAGTCCACTTTTTCGATAATGCTGGCCGATGTTGTGCCGCCCGCTTGCTGAAAAAAGCGTTCGATATGTTCGCGGGTGAAGAACTCGTTCACGATCAGGGTCTTGATGCCCGCCTTGAAGTCTTCGAACCGGTTGGGAATGACGCCTGAGCCATAAAGCAACGGTACTTTCTCAAACAACATGTGGATGGCGATCCAGTTGGTGATACCACCCGAAAGCGCAAACACACCGACCATAAAGATCAAATCACCATGCACCGGCGCGAGGTACCCGCCCATGGTAACAGCGGCGGCGATCAGGTTGGTGAGAAAAGACTTGTTCATGATCAGTTATGCCCGGTTAATTTTGCTTGGGCCGGTCCGTGGCCTGGGTCCAGTGTCAGGGTAATCTCGAAGCATGCTCTGGCGTCTTCTTGCTGGTCCAGGTCTTCCAGAACTACCCCCAGATTGAAGTGCGCTTCTGCATACCCGGCGCGGAGCTTGATGGCTTGACGATAACTGTTGGCCGCTTCGTCAAGCCGCGCGAGTTCCTGATAGAGTATGCCCTGATTGTAGTGAATTTCAGGCAGATGGGGATTTAAGGCGAGGGCCCTGGTATAGGATTCCAGCGCACCGTTCGGGTTGTTCAGGCGTGCCTGTGTGGTAGCCAGATTGACCAGTGCGCCCAAATCATCTGGCTGGCTAGCCAATGACCTGGATATAAGCTGATAGGCCAGTTGGTGATTATCCGCCTGTAAGGCAATCACCCCTTTGTAATGCAGGGCTTCGGCGTGTTTCGGGTCCTGATCCAGAATCGACTGATACAGTTTCTCTGCCTCCTGCAGGCGGCCTGCATGATGGTGATCTAACGCGGTGTGAAGCGTTTCCTGTAGGGGATATTCAGGCATGGGGCGGCGGCTCATACAAGTGGAAAGGGGCTGGGTCGCTATATATGCCTGAATATAGGGGCTAGGAGCCCGAGATACAGGTAAAAATTGGAAAAAATGGTCATGGTTGAAAACTGTCTGATAAAGGATCAAAACAGGGGAGAAAACAGGCGGGTTTATTGCGTTGACAAGCAATCGCCAGTGGCTATAGTGCGCCTCCATTCACGGGGGCCATCGCTTTGAGCGCGGTGCCCTTATTGTTGTATAAATTCTAAGATGTTGAGGCGAAGATGTTCGCAGTTGTAAAAACCGGCGGAAAACAGTACCGGGTTGCCAAGGGCGACATTGTTATTGTTGAGAAACTTCTGGGCGAAGAAGGCGATGTTATTTCGCTTGATGAAGTCCTGATGATTGGCAAAGAAGGCGAGGCTCCTACCGTGGGTACGCCGCGCGTTGATAAAGCAGCTGTGTTCGCCGAAGTGGTTGAGCAGGGTCGCGCTGACAAGATCATCATATTCAAGAAAAAGCGCCGTCAGAACTATCGCCGCAAGAACGGTCACCGTCAGGATCAGACAGTTCTGCGCGTTGTTGAAGTCAGCACCACTGGTGCCAAGCCTAAAGTAGCGGCGAAGAAAGCTGCACCGGCTAAAGAAGCTGCGCCGAAGAAAGAAGCTGCGGTTAAAAAGCCAGCGGCTAAGAAAGCTGCGGCAGATAAAGCTCCGGCTAAAACTCCGGCCAAGAAAGCGGCTCCAAAAAAGGCAGCGGCAGACGAGGCTCCGGCTAAGAAGAAAGCTGCTCCCAAGAAGGCTGCGGCTAAAAAGACAACCAAGAAGACTGAGGATTAAGTTCCATGGCTCATAAAAAAGCAGGTGGTAGTTCCCGTAACGGTCGCGACTCAGCTGGTCGTCGCCTGGGCGTTAAAAAATTCGGCGGTGAACTCGTGGTTCCCGGTAACATTATTGTTCGTCAGCGCGGCACCAAAGTGCACCCTGGTGAGAATGTTGGCATGGGTAAAGACCACACGCTGTTCTCCAAAGTGGGCGGTAACGTGAAGTTCGACAAGAAGGCTGCAGGACGCATGTTCGTCTCTGTTGTCCCGTCAAGCTAACGTCGTACCAGCCATTGCCTGATACGAGAAGGGGAATGGTTATCCATTCCCCTTTTTCTATGGCCCCTAAACCTGAGCGCAACCCCCATGAAATTCCTCGATGAAGCCAAAGTATATATAAAAGGCGGCGACGGCGGTGATGGCGCGGTGTCGTTCCGGCGTGAAAAATACGTGGAATTTGGCGGTCCTGATGGTGGCGACGGTGGTCGCGGCGGTGATGTGATCATTGAATGCGTCAATGGCCTGAACACCCTGATCGATTTCAGATATCAGCAACATTTCAAGGGCAAGCGCGGTATTCATGGCATGGGCCAGAATCGCACGGGTCATGGCGGTGCGGCCATAACCATGAGAGTACCCGTCGGCACGCAAGTGCTGGATGACGATAAAGAAACCCTGATCGTTGATATGTTGGAAGAGGGGCAATCCTTCGTGCTTGCTCGCGGTGGTGATGGTGGCCGTGGCAATGCGCGCTTCAAGACGCCCCTGAATCAGGCCCCGCGAACGTTTGAGAAAGGTTGGGAAAGCGAAGAGCGCTGGATCTGGTTGCGCATGAAGCTGATTGCGGACGCCGGACTGGTGGGGCTACCCAATGCGGGCAAATCCACGTTTCTTTCGGTCGTAAGCCGGGCCAACCCCAAGATCGCCGATTACCCGTTCACCACAATCCATCCTAATCTGGGCGTGGTGACAAAGGGCCACGAACAAATGGTGCTGGCCGATATCCCCGGCTTGATTGAAGGGGCCAGCGAGGGCGTTGGTCTGGGTACACGGTTTTTAGGCCATGTGGAACGATGTGGTGCGCTGATCCATCTGGTTGATTCCACGTCCGAGACCATCGCGGCTGACTATAAGACCGTCCGCAAAGAGCTGGAAGCTTATGGTGGCGATCTTGCAGATAAACTCGAGTTGCCGGTTCTAAACAAATGTGACGCTATCCCCGAAGACGAGATTTCCAAGCGACGTGCCAAGTTGGCCCGGGCCGCTGGCGTCAAAAAATCCGAAGTCTTTGTCATGTCAGGCGTCGCCCGAACCGGGATCAAAGAACTCACAGATCGGTTGTTCGAGATTGTCGCGGAGACCCGTGAAGAGGGCAAGGATGAGGTAGAGGCAGAGGCGTATCAGCCATGACTTCACCTGTTACGAGCCCCCCCACTACAAGCACGCCTGTATCCAGCGCCGATATTCTTGGCAACTGCAAACGCATCGTCATCAAAATAGGGTCATCCTTGCTGGTCGATCCTGAAACCGGTCGCGTGCATGGTGAATGGCTAAAGGCCTTTGCCGAAGATGTGGCGAGATGCCGGGCACGGGGGCAGGAAGTCACCATTGTCTCGTCCGGTGCTATTGCCATTGGACGCCGCCACCTGAATTTAAGCACTGGATTTTTGCGCCTTGAAGAATCACAAGCCGCGGCGGCTACCGGCATGTTGCGGCTGGCGCACGCTTATGAAGAGGCCCTTGCTCGTCACGATGTGACCCTCGGTCAAATCCTGCTAACGCTTGATGATACGGAAAGCAGGCGGCGTTTCCTCAATGCGCGGAGCACCCTCAATACCCTGTTGAAGGCGGGCGCTGTGCCGCTGATCAACGAAAATGATACCGTGGCCACGGATGAAATCCGGTTCGGTGACAATGACCGACTGGCCGCCCGTGTGGCTGCCATGATCTCGGCAGACGCGCTGATTTTGCTGTCTGATATCGATGGGTTGTATACGACCGATCCGGCATCGAACGCGGACGCCGTCCATGTCCCCGTGGTTGACGAAATTACGCCTGAAATTGATGCCATGGCGGGGAAAGCCATTTCCAGTGTGGGTACCGGCGGTATGGTCACAAAACTGGCCGCTGCCCGTGTGACCATGAGCGCCGGTTGTCGCATGGTCATTACCAAGGGCTACGATGATCACCCCATTCGGTTGCTGGAAGGCGGAGCGCGGTGTACCTGGTTCATGCCCACAAACTCTCCCCGTGCCGCGCGTAAAGAATGGATTGCCGGTAGCCTGAAACCGCTGGGTTCCATCACCATCGATGCAGGCGCGGAAAAAGCGCTGGCATCCGGTAACAGCATGTTGCCTGCTGGTATTGTATCGGTGGACGGTACATTTGACCGGGGTGACCCTATCGTTGTTAAAGGAATCAGCGATCATGAATTGGCACGCGGGATTTCAGCATACTCATCTGCCGATATAGATCTGATCAAGGGTCACAAAACCAGTGAAATTGAGGCCCTGTTGGGTTACCGTGGGCGCGATGAAGTTATTCATCGCGACGATCTGGCCATTTTGTGAGAGAGGGCAGGATAATGACCGCAATTGATTTAAACGATATTCCGGCCCTGGTTCGTGGTCTTGGTGAAAATGCCAAGGCGGCGGGGCGTGTGCTGGCACAAGCTTCCACTGATGCCAAGAATACGGCTTTGCACGTGGCGGCTGCGGCGCTGCGTGGCGATGCCGAAACCATCAAGGTGGCCAACGCTACCGATATGGCCGCCGCCGAAGAAAAGGGCCTTAAGGGCAGCTTCCTCGATCGGCTTCTGCTAACCGATGATCGTATCGAAGCCATGGCAACAGGTCTGGAAGATATTGCCCGACTGCCTGATCCCGTGGGTGATGTGATCGGATCATGGGACCGGCCTAACGGATTACAGATCGAACGGCGCCGTGTGCCGCTGGGCGTGATTGGCGTGATCTATGAATCCCGCCCCAATGTAACCGCGGACGCGGGCGCACTTTGCCTGAAAGCCGGCAATGCGGTGATCCTGCGTGGCGGCTCGGAAAGTTTTCATTCTGCCGGTGAGATTATGGAATGTCTGTTGGCTGGTTTACGGGCGGCTGATCTACCGGAAGCGGCGATCCAACGCATTCCCACCACGGATCGTGCAGCGGTCGGCGAGATGCTGCGCCTGTCGGAATACATCGATGTGATTATCCCGCGTGGTGGCAAGTCGCTGATCGAGCGTGTGACCGCCGAAAGCAAGGTTCCCCTGTTCAAGCATCTGGAAGGCATTTGCCACGTTTATGTGGACGGGGCCGCCGACGCCGATAAAGCGCGCGATATTGTGTTGAACGCCAAGATGCGGCGTACCGGTATTTGCGGGTCTGCGGAAACGCTATTGGTGGACAATGCGGCGTCCGATCAGCTGACCGGCATTGTGGATGCACTGGTCGAAGCCGGATGCGAAATCCGCGGGGACGCCGCGGCGCAAGCGCTTGATTCACGCATGAACGCCGCAACAGACGAAGACTGGAAAACCGAGTACCTGGATTCCATCATTTCCGTGGCTATGGTTGATGGTGTGGATGGCGCACTGGCTCATATCGCCGCTAACAGCTCTGATCATACGGATGCCATCGTTACCGAAGATGACGCCGTGGCAGAGCAGTTCCTGAACGAAGTGGACTCCGCCATTGTCATGCATAACGCCTCGACCCAGTTTGCGGACGGAGCTGAGTTTGGTATGGGGGCCGAGATCGGTATTTCCACTGGCAAAATGCACGCCCGTGGCCCGGTCGGTGTAGAACAGCTTACGTCCATGAAATACGTGGTACGTGGTGATGGTCATTGTCGGTCATGACTATGGCGCACCAGAAATGTCGGTCGTGATAAACGTAGCGGACAGTTGGGGTGTTAAACCGGATGCACGCGTGGGCATTCTGGGCGGATCGTTTAATCCGGCCCATGAAGGCCATTTGCATATTTCCGCCTTGGCGAGGGAGCACCTGAAACTGGATCACGTGATCTGGATGGTATCGCCGCAAAACCCGCTTAAACCCGAAACCGAGATGGCCCCGTTCGTCGAACGATTTGACGGAGCCGTTCAGATGGCATCGGCTGATACATCGGTTATCGTGAGCGATATTGAGGTACAGTTAGGCACCCGGTACTCCGCCGATACCCTGAAAACCCTTAAATCCATGAGCCCGAAGATGGCAATTGTCTGGATCATGGGGGCGGATAATTTGGCACAAATAGACCGCTGGGAGTCATGGGGCACAATATTTAGTACAGTTCCCATTGCGATTTTTGCCAGACCGCCCTATTCTAATGGGGTAATGGCTTGCACGGCGGCAGAGGATTTTGCAGATAGCCAACTGGGGGAATCTCGAGGTGCTGAGCTGGCTTTACTGCCGCCACCCGCGTGGATTTACTTCGATACACCCTTAAATTCGAAGTCAGCAACGCGGATTAGAACCGGGTGCGAGCCAGAGTGAGCGCCCATCATTCGGGAGGGCTGTGTTCATCCCCACCCAACACAAAAAGAGAAAAGGAGACGATCATAAAGACCAAAAAGAAAGTACCCGCCGTGTCCAAGACACTGGATCTGGTGTGTAAAACGCTCGATGACGACAAGGCACAGAATGTTGTTGTTATCGACCTCAAGGGCAAGACGTCCATAGGTGACTACATGGTTCTTGCCAGTGGAACGTCACAGCGCCAGGTCGGTGCCATGACAAATCATCTTCAGGAAAATCTGAAAGCAGCAGGCCACGCCGGGATCGCCGTCGAAGGGGCTACCCAGTGTGATTGGGTGTTGGTGGATGTGGGCGATATTATCGTTCATTTGTTCCGCCCCGAAGTTCGGGATTTCTATAACCTGGAAAAGATCTGGGATGTACCAGTCGTCGATGGAGCAATCGCTGATGGCGCAATGCTTGATGATACCGCATCTGAAGAAGCTGTCATCATCGCTTGATTGCCGCGCATTGTGTAACGGGTGACGGGTATGCAATTTGTATTATGTGCCGTGGGCCGCATCAAAGCGGGCCCGGAGAAGGCACTTTTTGAACATTACACCAAACGATTATCAACGCCGCTGAACGTGGTCGAGGTTGTGGAGAAGCGAAAGCTGCCCAGCCACGAGCTGCGCGTGAGTGAAGCCGAACTATTGTCGAACAAGATACCGGACGGTGCCGCCGTGATCGTGTTCGATGAAAAAGGTAAAGAAATCGACAGCCGTGGATTGGCGCAGCTGTTTGGTGACTGGCGCGACGAGGGCCGTAGTACGACCGCCCTTGTGATCGGTGGTGCTGACGGTGTGGATGAACAGTTGATCAAGCGCGCGGACCGTGTAGTGTCGTTGGGACGCATGACGTGGCCACATATGCTGGTGCGGGGGTTGGTGGCTGAACAGCTTTACCGGGCCCAATGTATTGCGAGCGGTCACCCTTATCACCGAGACTGAACGAGACAGCTAATGACGGCAATGCCAGAAACTTCCCGCCGTCAGGATCGCCCCATGCTGGGCCTGAGCTTCTATATCGCCAACCTGATATTGATGATTGTGATCAGCTCGCTGGTTAAGGAACTCAGTACCCGTTATCCCTTGCAGCAGATTTTACTGTTTCGGTTTGCGCTGGCGCTGCTGCCGTTTGCGGTTCTCATGTTTCTGTCCAAAGGGCCGTCGTTGCTGAAAACACAGGTTCCGGCCACCCATGCCATTCGTTCCATGTCGGGTGTGCTGTCTATTGGCATGTTCTTTTATGCCTTGTCCGCCATCCCCATGGCTGAAGCCACGATACTGGTCTATTCGTCCCCAATCATTGTGACGGTTATCGCCGTGCCATTTTTGGGTGAAAAGATCGGCTGGCAACGAACCACGGCGGTGATTGTGGGGTTCGTTGGAATGATGGTCATTGTTCAACCCGCATCCTCAACACTCGGTCTTGGCATGATGGCGGGGATTGGCTCAGCCGCGTTTGGTGCGGTGGTTTCCGTTTGTTTACGCAAGTTGGGTGAAACCGAGCCAATCGAGCATATCGCCGTGGCCTATAATGGGACCGGCACGGTGGTATGGGTCACCTGTTGCCTGTTGTTCGGCTGGGTCGTACCCGTGGCGGCAGATTTGGGCATGCTTGTGGCGCTGGGGTGCGTGGCTATGGTTCAGCAATACTGCCTGACCACCAGTTTCCGGTTTGGCGAAGCCAGCATGCTGGCACCGTTTGAATACATCTCATTGGTGCTTGCTGCGATCTCCGGGTACATGTTCTGGGGCGAGATTCCCAACTTCACCACATGGGCCGGTGCCGGAATCATTGTGGCTAGCGGACTATTCATGATTCACCGCGAAGCGGCGTTGAAACGGGAAAGCAAACAGCCGGTGACCGAGTCTGAAACCCTACCCGGCGTGTGAGTAGCTTTACGGCGCTATCCCACTATATACCGATGCCAACAGCGGCATGGTCGAGGGTTCCGGGCCAAATCGTTCGCGAAGCCCCATCAGAATGGCCTGTTCGATCTCCTCAGCACTGGCACCACCGCGCTCATTGATCTCGTCAATTAACGGGTTCCCAAATACCATCCCATGGGCGAGCAGTGACCAATCGGTCACTTCCTTGTTGATCTCTACGATCTCATACGTGGCATCACGAAGCCCCGCCGCCCCTATATCCGCCACGATGGCACTTTGGTCAGAGAAGCCGAATGGCACCTTGTAAAAGCCGGGCGGATCTTCAGGAAAAAACCGAGCCGCCACTTCATGTCCTATCTGGGCAAACGGGTTTTCAGATATGCTGCCCCAAACATTGAACAGATAGCGACCACCGCTACGGAGCGCACGCCCGGCTTCACGAAAAGAAGCCTGCATGTCGGGGAAGAACATGACGCCAAATTGACAAACAATGAGGTCGAATGAGCTGTCATCGAAAGGAAGCTCCATGGCATTGGCAACTTTGAAGCTAACATTCTCGCCCTCGGAAAACTTGCTTTCTGCGATACCGAGCATGGGCTCGTTCAGATCGGTTGCCGTTAGATTTGTGGCGGGTGGCAGGGCGTCCCTCAACCGGCGTGTCAAAACACCTGTACCCGCCGCAAGCTCAAGGGCATCGGTCGGGTCGCTCTCTGTGGCACGGCGGGCCAAGTCGCCTGCGTAGTCGTAAAAAATATGTGGTCCAAGACACCGATCGTAGTTTTCGGGAATGCTGCCAACAAACTGGCTAGATTGTTGTGCCATTTCAATGCTCCTAATGGTGTAGAATACCTATTCCGGGATGGTTTCTCCGGTGCCACCGAAATCTTCAGGCAGATTACAAAACTTTGGCAGGCCGTCGAGAATTTTCAGAACAGAATCATCACAATGGACATGCAACTCAGGTGTGAAAGATAATGTGGGCAAGATCGCTGAATAAACGTCGGTGAAGTCACCATCGGGATGATCGGTCATCACATGGCCGCCGCAATTTGTGCAAAATTGCCGGTGACTGGCTTCGGTTTTCTTGAAGGTGGCGAGTAGGTCGCCACCTTTTTTAACGACCACTTCGTTGCGTTTCCACAATGTAAAACCGTTTACCGGTCCGGCTGACCAGGCCCGGCAATCATCGCAGTGACAATAACCCATGGCAAAAGGCTCGCCTGTGGCCTCAACCTGGATAGCGCCGCAGAAACAGCTTCCCTGATATACTGACATGATCGTTTTCCTTTGCTCTCAAACAGTGAAAAGGCATGTTGCTTGTATGGATAACAGTATAACTGAGTTTACGTCACGGCGTTCATAAAATTCCGATACAGCTTACGGGCGTTGGCGTTGAAGTCTGCCATGTCTTTGGCTGCATCGGCGTCTATGGCTTCCAGCGCGCCTTCACCCAGTGAATTTTCGAGCGCCGCCCTATAGGATTCGATATCACCCCAGTTGCGAACCGTATCGGGTTCCAACTCCACATGATACTGCATGGACCAAGCGTGCTTGCCCACGCGCATGGCCTGGTTTCGGCATAGATCGGATGATGCCAGCACCGTCGCCCCTTCCGGGTCTTCGGTCACACAGACCGAATGCCATTGCAGGCACCGTTGCTGTTTGGGCATACCAGCAAAGATGGCATCGTTTTCGCCCTCTGGCGTCAGTTCCACATCCAAAATGCCGATCTCGGGCGGGTTTTGCGGTCCACAGGCACCACCCAGCGCATCGGCCAGCAATTGATGACCCAGACACAAGCCCAGATAAGGACGGTCCAAATCGCGTACCCAGCGCCGGATAGCGGCTTTTTCTGCCGTCAGCCAAGGATTATCGGCCAGATCCCACACATCCATGGGGCCGCCCATGACCCACAATGCATCGTAATCTTCCAGCGGCGGGATAGGATCGCCTGCATCGAGTTTAACCGCGTCCCACGTGACGTTATCTTCGCGTAAGAACGTGCGCAGCATGCCGGGATGTTCGCATTCGATGTGCTGGAAAACTAAAAGTCGCATGAGCGATGTCCTAATCTCTGATTGGATTAGCATACTAAGCTTATTGCGCGCGCACGTCTTGTGCGAAAATCATGTCCTTAATTTAGGCGTAAACACACGCTTGCACTCGTCAACAAGGTGTATTCTTTATATAGTCATGGTCCGAATCGATTGACGTTGAGCAAACTATGAATTCCGACAAAAACCGGGCCAGACCTGTTGTCTTATGCATCCTTGATGGATGGGGCGTCAGAGACGAAGTTGACAACAATGCCATTGCACAGGCCAGCACGCCGGTGTGGGATCGGTTAATCGAAACCTGCCCCACGGGCCAATTGGACGCATCCGAAGGTCATGTGGGCCTGCCGTCCGGCCAAATGGGTAATTCCGAAGTGGGGCACACGAACCTGGGTGCGGGCCGCGTGGTCATGCAGGACCTGCCCCGTATTGACGCCGCCATTGCTGACGGGTCTATAGAAAACCTGCTGCCGCTCATGGATTTAATCACAAAACTGAAGGTTAGCGGCGGCACCTGTCACGTGATGGGATTGATGTCACCCGGTGGCGTACACGCGCATCAGAACCATATGCTAGCGCTTGCCCGCATTGTGGCGGCGGCGGGAGTGCCGGTGGCCGTGCACGGATTTCTGGATGGCCGCGACATGCCGCCACGAAGCGCCATTGAGACTGTACCGCATTGTTTAAGCGCGCTGGATGAGATTGGTGGTGCAGAGTTAGTAACATTGTGTGGTCGCTATTACGCGCTGGACCGGGACAATCGGTGGGACCGGGTTGGGTTGGCCTATGACCTGATGGTGGATGGTGCAGGCACCCATTATGACGATGCCATTCAGGCGATCCAGGCGTCTTATGATGATGATATTCGTGATGAATTCATGAACCCTGTGGTGCTGGGTGATTATGACGGCATGAAGGATGGCGACGGCGTCCTGATGGCGAATTTCCGAGCCGACCGTACACGCCAGATTTTCAGTGCCCTGATTGATCCTGAATTTGACCAACTGCCTGAAAGCCGCAAGGTCGTGTTCGAGGCGCAGGCCGGTTTAGTGGAGTATTCCACCGGGCTTTCCAAGCTGGCCCCCCCCTTGTTCCCGGCCGAACGTCCGTTGAGTACACTGGGCTGGGTGGTGTCAAATGCAGGCCTGCGGCAGTTGCGAATTGCCGAGACGGAAAAGTATGCTCACGTAACGTTCTTTCTAAACGGTGGCCGCGAAAGTGAGTACAAGGGCGAAGACCGCATCATGATCCCGTCACCGGATGTGGCGACCTATGATTTGCGCCCTGAAATGTCGGCCATCCAGGTAACAGATAATCTGGTGCGGGTTATTGATGATGGAACCTATGATCTCATCGTCGTCAACTACGCTAATGGTGATATGGTCGGCCATACGGGTGTGCTGAGTGCCGCGATCAAGGCAGTGGAAACGCTGGACGATTGTCTGGCCCGACTGGAAACAGCCGTTGTTGATGTGGGTGGCGTCATGTTGGTCACCGCAGATCACGGCAATTGCGAACGTATGGCTTCACCGGATGGAGATATGCATACATCACACACTCTGAATGTGGTGCCGACTGTTCTGGTCAATGGGCCGCCGGGAATCGATGCGCTTCGGCACGGGCGATTGAGCGATGTGGCGCCCACGCTGTTACAATTGCTGGGCGTTGATCAGCCAACGGAAATGACAGGCCAGTCGCTTATCACTGGTGATGCCCGCCATGCAGCAGCGGAGTAGAGCCATTTCCATCAAACCACTATGGGCACTGGTACTGTTTGTTTCCTTCGGTTTGGGATCATGGAGCGACGCGCGTGCGCAAGACGTATCTAGTGAGAATCTGAGCCAGGTTGAAAAGGCTCTGGCGCTCGAGTTGGAACAATCAGAAAGCCTGCACCAACGCATAACCGAGATTGCGCGCGAAACGGCGACCTTAAGGGCCAAGCTGGTAACATCGGCCAAAGCCGTACAGGACCACGAACATATGATTGCCTCATTGGAAGGGCAGCTGGCGGATCTGGAGCAATCGGAACGTGACAAGGTTGCGCGGCTGGCCACCCGTCGTAAACAGTTTGCCGGTGTCCTCATGGCGCTGGAACGGTTGGCCCGTTTCCCCCCCGAAGCTATGATTGCCCAACCGGGTAGCCCCGCTGATACGGTGCGTAGTGCCTTGTTGTTGCGATCTGTGGTGCCTGAGATTGAAGCGCAGGCAGCAGAACTTGGTCGCGAAGTTGACAGCCTTGCCCGCGCGCGTGAACAAATTGAGGTTCGGCGCGAATCCCTATGGCGAGAAACGGTGGGGCTGGAGGAAGAGGGCCTGAAATTGGGCGCTTTATTAGCGCAGAAAAAATTGCTGAAGCAGCAGACGGACGCAGAAAGTTATCTGGCGGAACAACGGGCCAGTGAGCTGGCTAAAGAGGCATCGGACCTTCGTGATTTGATCGCCAGAATTCAGGCTGATAAAGCGGCTCGTACCTTGAACGCATCAGAAACGGCCATGGCGACTGTGGTGCCACCCAGTAAACCAACGGCTGGCGATTCGCAATCTGTTGAGAATGAGACGCAGGTAGCAGCCCTGAACGTGCTTGGTAACGGAATTTTGAGCGGCGGTTCCATACGCGATATGAAGGGCAACTTGCCATTTCCGGTAATCGGAAAGGTGGTCGCCAAATACGGTGAAACCAACGAAAACGGCATGACGCAACGGGGTTTGGAGGTAAAAACCAGACCCGGTGCCCAGGTCATCGCCTCATTTGAAGGCACCGTGGTATTCGTGGGCGACTTCCGGGGGTATGGGCAGCTCTTGATCATTGAACACAGCGGGGGATACCATAGCCTTCTTGCTGGCATGACACGCATTGACAGTGTCATGGGGCAACAGGTTTTGACGGGCGAACCCGTTGGCGTCATGGGGGGCGACGCGGGCTCCTCGACAGATCAGGATGCGATACTTTATGTGGAACTGCGCCGTGAGGGCCAATCAATTAATCCGTCGTCGTGGCTTTCGTCACGCACTAGTACACAAGGCTAAATGGAATGAATGTGAATTTTGAGTTTGTCAGAAAATCTTGCATGGGTGTAGCCGCTGCGGCCGCTGTCATGTTTTTTGTCTATGCGTCACCGGTGCAAGCAGCTGATGAAACAGAGGAAGAAACCAACACCTATGAGCTGCTAAACCTGTTTGGCGATGTGCTGGAACGTATTCGCTCTGATTATGTGGAAGCCCCCAATGATAAAGATCTGATCGAAGCGGCGATTGGCGGGATGCTGGCGTCACTGGATCCTCATTCCAGTTATATGAACGCGGACTCTTTCCAGGAAATGCAGGTTCAGACCAAGGGTGAGTTTGGTGGCTTGGGAATCGAAGTGTCCATGGAGAACGGCTTGATCAAGGTTGTGTCACCTATTGATGACACGCCTGCGTTTCGTGCCGGTTTGCAACCCGGCGACTATATTACGCATCTGGATGGTGAACCGGTTTTGGGGCTGACGCTGAGCGATGCGGTTGATCGCATGCGCGGCAAGGTTGGCGAAGACATTACATTGTCGGTACAGCGTTTGGATACGGACGCGTTTGAGGTCACGATCACGCGCGCCATTATCAAAATCCAGTCTGTGCGATCACACATGGAAGGCGACATCGGCTACATCCGTATCACCTCGTTTAGTGGCACAACAGAAAAGGGGCTGGCCAAGGCGTTCAAAAAACTGAATGACGAAGATGGCGACCTGTCGGGTATTGTGCTCGATCTACGCAACAACCCGGGTGGCCTTCTGGATCAGGCTATCAGGATTTCTGATGCGTTTCTTGATAAGGGTGAGATTGTTTCAACGCGGGGGAAACGCCCGGAAGATACCGAGCGCTTCAACGCCCGTGATGGCGATATCGCGGGGGGATTGCCGATGGTCGTGTTGATCAATAGCGGCTCCGCATCGGCCTCAGAAATCGTATCAGGCGCTTTGCAGGATCACGGTCGGGCCATTGTTATGGGTACGCAGTCATTCGGCAAAGGGCTGGTTCAAACCATCATTCCGCTCGGTAAGCATGGCGCTATGCGTTTGACCACGGCGCGTTACTACACACCGTCCGGTCGTGACATCCAGAAAATTGGCATTGAGCCGGATATTATTGTGGAACAAGCGCGGCTTGAATCCGTAAGCACAGGTACCCGTCGCCGAGAGGCTGACCTGCGCGGTGCATTGGATAATGCCGGCGGTACGGATGCTGGCGGTACTGATGAAAATGGCGATACGCCTGAGGATACAGAGGTCGATCAGAGCACTGATCAGGATACCGAAGCCTCTGCACCGAAGGAAAACGACACGCCCGAAGATTACCAATTGTCACGGGCGCTGGATTTGCTGAAGGGCTACGAATTGTTCTCTGATATGATCAACCAGAACGGCGGCTGATCGCAGCACCGTATTGTTTCTATACGTAACCTGTCAGGTGTAAAATATGGGTTTAAAAGACCTGTTCAAACGCAAAAAGGCCGATGTGAGCGACGACGAAGATGATGACTTCGACGCCGAAGACTTCGAAGACGGCGATGCTGCGGTCAGCGTGGACGGTGCTGATGGCGGCACGGGCGGAGAGCCCGATGGCAACGATCCGGGGTTCGGTGGCTCGTCTCTGGACGGAGCGCCTGAGGGTGATGGTGATAAGCCTGCTGCGGCACCGGATGCTGGTGGCGGTGATCTGGACGCTGCCAAAGCCGAAGATGACTCTGACTTTGGCGAACTCGATATGGACGGTGATGAGTCCGACTTCGACGAAGATGAAGACGACGAAGACGAATCAGGCGGCTTGTTCTCAAAGCCCATCGTCCGGTATTCGGCTATTGGTGCCGGGGTGCTGCTCATTCTGATCATCGCAGGCGTGGGGGCTTGGATGTTGCTGGGCGACAGCGATGAAGTGGCCGAGCAGGGCGGAGAGGTAAATCAGAGCGCAATTGCCTTACCGCCTTTGAACGCTGGTGGTAGTGGCGGCCTTAATGATCTGGCCGGGGGTGATGACAAACCATCGGAGGACGAGGAAGCATTTGAGCAGGAAACCACCGTCTCAGCATCATTGAATTCGGTCCAGACGGCCGGTGGGCTCAATGCTCTCGCCGGGGGCAGCCTGGGGTCCAGTGGCACCGCGACGAGCGGGGTGGCGGGTTTGATTATCCAGGCATCCACCGTGGCGGCATTCAAAGAATTTGTTGACCATCCGACACCGGCACCGCTTGCCCGCGCGCCCGATCCGGATTTTTTGGAAATTCGAGATGAGGAAGAAAGCTTTGCTGCCCTGCCCAAGGTCGCCCCTGACGGTCGCTTGCCGTGGGAATTTTACAGCAATCCGCTGAGAACTTCCCAAAAAACAAAACGTGTCGCAATTTTGGTGACAGACTTGGGGCTTAGTCAGGCCGTGACCCTGGCCGCTATCCGTAAGTTACCCCCGGCGGTTACGTTGTCGTTCAGCCCCTATTCTGATGATCTTGACCAATGGTTATTGCGTTCACGGCGGGCCGGTCACGAGGTCATCCTTGGCCTACCACTGGAATCATCCCGTTTCCCCATTGAAGATCCGGGGCCTTTGGCTTTAAGCACCGCGTTTACAGCCGAGGAAAACCTGCCCAGGCTGGAATCTATTATGGCATTGTTACAGGGGTATATCGGCCTCGAGGTTATCATGGGGTCCAGATACACGGCCAGCGAATCGCATACACAGGCTTTGTTGGATGAACTGAACAGTCGCGGGTTAATGATTTTGGAAGGTAACTGGAACGACCGATCATTGCTGCCAAAGCTGGCAGGCAGGATGGGCATGCCACGCGTCTTTAGTAACATGAGGCTGGATAACGTTATGGCTCTGTCTGCGATCGATGATAAACTGGCGCTTCTGGATAGTCTGATCGAGACGCGTAATCAGGCTATGGCAACCACATCTATGTCGCCGGGAATCATGGGGCGGTTGAAAACCTGGTTCCAGACTTTGCCGGAAAAGGAAGCGAAGTTGGTCCCTGTCAGCGCGCTTGTGACCTCGAAGGTCATAACACCAGAGCAATAATACGTATGGCAGATACCTCAGCACCCTCTGCTCCCTTTGATCCCCGGTACCGACCCTGTGTGGGTATTATGGTGCTCAATGATCAGGGCCTTGTTTTTGTGGGGCAACGGGCAGGAGCCGAGGCCAGCGACTATGCCTGGCAAATGCCACAGGGTGGCATTGACGAGGGTGAAACGCCGGAACAGGCAGCCTGGCGTGAGTTGGCCGAAGAAACATCCATTACGACGGCTGAGTTGTTAGGCGAAAGTGAGGCGTGGTTGGCCTATGACCTGCCAGTCGAGGCCCTGCAGCGTTGGCCCGGAAAATATATAGGCCAATACAAGGGACAGGCACAAAAATGGTTTGTTTTCCGGTTTCGGGGCGATGATTCAGACATCGATCTGACAGCGCATGACGAGGTCGAGTTTTCAGACTGGCGATGGCAACGGATGGACGATCTGGCGAACCTTGTGGTGCCATTCAAGAAAGCTGTGTACGAGGCGATTGTCGCAGAGTTTCGCCATTATACCTAACCCGATATAGCCTATGTTGCTTGCCTGCTATCAGGGTTCATGGCACACATGATTAACGTTGCATGACAACTATTTTCAGCCTCAAAAGTGAGTAATCGGCATGATGTACCTAAAAGTCGTGATCGGGTTTGTGTTATTGCTCGTGGCGGCGGAGTTCATGGTTCGTGGTGCCGTTGCCCTGGCCAAGAAGTTTGGCGTTTCGCCTCTGGTCATTGGTATGACTGTGGTCGCTATCGGCACCTCAGCCCCTGAACTTGTAGTGGGCCTTCAGGCCGGACTTTCCGGTTCCCCCGGTTTGGCACTTGGTAATGTCATTGGATCGAATATTGCTAATGTGCTGCTTATTTTGGGTGCTGCGGGCTTAATTGCGCCCATTGTATCGAAACATGGCGCTTTGCTGGGTGATGCGGTTGTCTTGATGGCGGGTAGCATCCTGTTCGCCTTTTTCTGTACCCAGGGCCAGATTGGTGGATTGGCTGGTGGCGTGCTGGTCCTGGCACTGGTCGTGTTTTTATATCTGTCTTACCGACGCGAGCACGACCACGGTGGGGCAGATGCAGAACTGCATGTGGAGGAAGTGGAAGAAATCGGCGGACTTCCCGACGGCACTTTTGTCGTATGGCTGGCCCTTTTGGGCGGTATGGCGGGCACCATTTACGGTGCCGATCTGTTGGTTGACGGTGGCGTGGATATTGCCCGGGATTACGGCGTCTCAGAAGAAGTCATCGGTCTGACACTGATTGCCCTGGGCACATCCTTGCCTGAACTGGCGGCGTCAGTCGTGGCTGCTTTGCGGGGCCATGCAGATGTGGCGATTGGCAATGTGGTTGGCTCTAACATGTTTAATATTCTGGGTATCAGTGGCGTTGTGGCCATGGTTACACCGCTGCCTGTCTCAAGCCAGATTATCAGCTTCGATTTGTGGGTGATGTTGGGGGCAACCACCATCATGTTGCCTATATTATTGTGGGGCTGGCGGCTGAGTAGGCCGTCGGCTGTGTTGTTTCTGGCGCTATATTGCGGGTATATCACCATGCAGGCCGTCGGTGTTGAACAGGTGTTGGCATCATTCTAGAGCACGATCGTTTCAAATAGAATCACTTCGTGATACTTTTGAAGCGTGAATCGCCCTCTATTCCATAAGCCCCCAGGCCATTTGACCAAGATAAATGGAGTCTCGCGTGACAATGACGAATAGAAACTCACCTCATTTGGCAGATGCGGCACGGGGCCTGTATCATGTATTCGTTCGGGACCTGATCGTTCCCTGTTCCATCGGCATCTATGATTTTGAGAAAGAAGCGCCGCAGAACGTGTGCGTGAACATTGACCTGGCGGTTCACGACGCCGTTTCATCCGTTGATGACGAACACGAGAACATCGTGTGTTATGAGAAGGTCGCGGACGGTGCCAGGGAAATTATGACGCGAGGGCATATCAATCTGGTGGAAACGCTGGCAGAAGAAGTTGCCGCCATGTGTTTGACCAATGACCGTGTTTGTTCGGTTCGGGTACGTATCGAAAAGCCGGACATCTTGCCGGATGCCGCAAGCGTGGGTGTGGAAATTGAGCGCCTGAACAAGGCCAAATAGTAGACCCAAAATATCAGCATTGCCCCGCAACTCATTGGCATGAAGTCAATTTTTTGAAATAAGGACTCGAGTCAGGCTGGGTAAGTTTTGCACAGGCATTTCCGCCCTTGGGTTTATTGTCCGCATGAGAGGGAAAGATGTCGGAGTACTATTGTATGGGAGTGTAAAAGCGCTGTACCGCCCGTAAACCAAGGCGCTCCAAGGTGTTCCGAAGGTGCCTAAAAAATAGGCAAAATCGCTAAGTCCCAGCTATGCCACGATTCCTGTTTCTCAACCGCGATTCCTCCACAGCTTTATCCACATGACTCGTGGATAGTTTTCACACCGTACGCTTGCTTTAAGTGATCGACCCAATAAGAGACGGTTTAGATGTCGCAATCATTGACGATGGCACGCACTTGACGCAGATTCAGACACATGGTTGAGCAAGATCAAGCAGCAGACGATTCAGGCAAGGCCCTAAAGGTGCTTGAAGACGGGAAAGTGGATGGTGGTTCGGTGAATTCCCTCGCAGGCATTGATGTGATTCGATCCTACCTGACAACGTTGCCGAACACACCGGGCGTTTACCGCATGATCAGCGATGCGGGTAAAGTGCTTTATGTGGGTAAGGCCAAAAGCCTGAAGAAGCGGGTCACCAGCTATACGAACCTGAACAACCAGTCCAACCGCATCCGCCGCATGGTTTCCGAAACCGCGACCATGGAGTTCGTGACCACCCATACAGAGGCCGAGGCCCTGTTGCTGGAAGCGAACCTGATCAAGCGATATGCACCGCGCTATAACATCCTGTTACGCGATGACAAAAATTTCCCCCAGATATTGGTGACGGACAACCATGACTTCGCCCAGATTCTCAAGCATCGGGGTGCGCAAAAGCGCAAGGGCGAGTATTTCGGACCCTTTGCATCAGCCTCGGCGGTGAACGAGACGCTGGCCTTTCTACAGCGGGTGTTCTTGCTGCGTACCTGTACCGATGCCGTATTTGAGGCCCGTACACGGCCCTGTCTGCTGTATCAGATCAAACGATGTTCAGGCCCCTGTGATGGTCGTATTTCACAGGAAGCCTACGCCGAATTGGTGGATCAGGGACGAGCATTTCTCAGTGGGCGCAGCAATACTATACAACAAGACCTGGCTGCCAAAATGCAACAGGCCAGTGACAAGCAAAAGTATGAAGAAGCTGCCCAGTACCGGGATCGTATACAGGCCCTGACCCGTATTCAGGCCCATCAGGACATCAATCTGGCGGGTATGCCACCAACAGACGTGATCGCTATCCACGAAGATAACGGAGACTTCTGTATCCAGATATTTTTCTACCGAGGGGGGCGAAATTACGGCAACCGGGCCTATTTCCCGGCCCATAGCCGTGATGAGACGGCCGATGCGGTGCTGGAGGCCTTTCTGGGCCAGTTCTATGCCCAGACAACACCGCCGGGCCAATTGCTGTTAAGTCAGGACATTCCCAATCGTGATCTGGTGTCCGAAGCTTTGGGTATTCGTGCCGAACGTCGGGTCCATGTGCGTGTGCCGACCCGCGGTGACAAGCGCAAGCTGCTCGCCCATGCCGAAGCCAATGCTCGTGCGGCTTTGTCCCGCCGGTTGGCTGAAAGTGCTACACAGCGGAAATTGCTGGATAATCTGGGCGCGACACTGGAACTGGACGGTGCACCCGAACGCATTGAAGTCTATGACAACAGCCATGTGTCCGGAACGGACGCTGTGGGGGCCATGATCGTGGCGGGACCCGAAGGGTTTGTGAAGAACGCTTATCGAAAATTCAATATTAAGGGCTCCAAACACCTCACACCGCTCATTGAGAAACCGGACGAGCCCCATAGGCCCGGCCTTTCAGATACCGCGCAGGAACCCTATAGCGCCGGTGATGATTTCGCCATGATGCGCGAGGTTCTGACCAGGCGGTTTTCGCGGGCCATGAAGGAAGACCCCGACCGTAGCATGGGGCAATGGCCGGATCTTCTATTGATCGATGGCGGGCTGGGCCAGCTCAATGCTACACTGCTGGTTCTTGAGGAACTGGGCATTGATGATGTTGCCGTGGCGGGTGTAGCCAAAGGGCCAAACCGTAACGCCGGTCGCGAACGGGTGTTCCAGCGGGGGAAATCCCCCCTCAGCCTTGAGGCACGCGACCCGGTTCTTTACTTTATCCAACGCCTGCGTGACGAGGCGCACCGTTTTGCCATTGGTACTCACCGGGCGAAACGAGGAAAATCGACGCAAAAGTCTACCTTGGACGAGATTCCAGGCGTCGGCGGTAAGCGTAAGAAGGCGTTGTTACATCACTTTGGCGCCGCCTCATCGGTGGCTGAAGCGGGCCGCGAGGACTTGGCCGTCGTGGATGGCATCAGCGCCGCTATGGCGAGTAAAATTTATGACTGGTTCCATCCCCATGGATGACTAATATCCCATGACAATGGGCACTAACTGAAAGACACCCGGAAACACAAACGGACACACACCCGGAAACACAAATGTATCTTAAGTTGCCAAATATTCTGACCTATACGCGGTTGATTTCAGCGCCGATCGTCGCCGGTCTGTTTTTCGTGCCGGACCCGCTCGGCAGTTGGCTTGCGTTCAGCCTTTATACGTATGCCTGTGTGACGGATTTTCTGGATGGTTATCTTGCCCGTGCATGGCACATGCAGTCGGCGTTGGGTCGCTTTCTTGACCCCATTGCCGACAAGATGCTGGTGGCGGCTGTCATATTTGCCTTGTTGGCTGCTGACCGTATCGCCGGATATGAGGTTATCGCCGCCGGTATTATTCTAGCGCGCGAAATTCTGGTTTCAGGCTTGCGGGAATTCCTGGCGGAGCTGCGAGTCGGTATGCCGGTGAGCCATCTGGCCAAGTGGAAAACCGGTATCCAGATGCTGGCCCTGGGTTTCCTGCTTGTGGGCCCCAATGGACCGGATTTCTGGGGTATGGCCACAATACAGATAGGTGTCGTCGGCCTGTGGATGGCGGCGGCGCTGACGCTGATTACCGGGTTTGATTATCTTTACGTGGGCTTGAAGCACATCAACGAGACTGATCAGGCACCGATGCAGCGTTCGGGCGATGATGCGCCAGAGGCGGACGAACCAGAGATAAACGAACCAGAGATAAACGAGCCAGAGACGGGTGAGCCAAAATGAAGATTTTTGGATTGGCCGGATGGAGCGGTAGCGGCAAGACTACGTTGGTGGTTCAGGTCATGCCCAAAATCATTGAGCGTGGCATTACGGTTTCCACGATGAAACACACCCACCACCATTTCGACCTAGACCGTCCAGGCAAAGATTCACATAATCACCGCATGGCGGGTGCGGCGGAGGTCATGCTCACGTCATCCACGCGCTGGGCGTTGCTGCATGAGTTGAATGACCAACCGGAACCTTCTATCGAAGAATTGTTAGAGCACATGTCACCGGTTGATCTGGTCCTGATTGAAGGTTTCAAGTCATACCCGCACCCCAAGATCGAAGTTCACCGCCCGTCGTTGGGTAAGCCGTTGCTGGCGCTGGACGATGGTTCCGTTGTTGCGGTGGCATCTGACGAGCCCATGAACGTTGACCATGTGCCGCTGATCGATCTGAATGACCCACAGGTCATCGCGGATTTTATCGTGGACTACGTCGGCTTGAATTCGTCTGCGCAACCGGAGAAACGACCGGAGACGCGAAATGGCGCAGCTTAAGGACGATTGCTTCGCCTTTGGCGGTGAGCTGACACCCCTCGTTGATGCGTTGTCGGACATGCGGTCACGCGTGGAGACCGTCGTTGGCATTGAAACCGTTAATCTGGACGGTTGTTTGGGGCGGGTGCTGGCTGAAGACCTGGTTTCAGGTCGCAACGTACCGCCTCATGATAACAGCGCGGTTGACGGTTATGCCGTTTATTTCGATGACCTGAATCCGGATGAAGATACCCGGCTACCCTTTACCGGGCGCATTGCGGCGGGACATCCTTTGGACAGGCCTGCGGTCTCGGGCGAGGCCCTGCGTATATTCACCGGCGCCCCCATACCGGTCGGACCAGATGGCACGCAAAGCAGCGGCCCTGATACCATATTCATGGAAGAAGACACCACCGCAGATGGTGATGTGGTTGTTCTACCCTGCGGCCTGAAGCGTGGATCCAACCGACGCTCGGCTGGTGAGGATATCGGCATCGGTGAAACCATCCTGACGGCGGGCACCCGATTACGCGCGCAGGAACTGGGGGTGGCAGCATCGGTGGGGTGTCATGAATTGCCGGTCTATGCAGGTTTGCGGGTGGCCGTGTTTTCAACGGGCGATGAAGTGCGCGACCCGTCTGGTGATGCCCCCGAAGGCTGTATTTTCGATGCCAACCGCTATTCCCTGAAAGCGCTACTGAATGGCCTTGGCTGTCGGGTAACTGATTTAGGCATTTTACCAGATGATTTCGATACCATCGCGGCGGCCCTTGTGAAGGCGGCTGATGACCACGATCTGCTGATCACATCGGGCGGCGTTTCCGCTGGTGAAGAAGATCATGTGAAAGCCGCTGTCGAAGCCCACGGTACTGTTCATATGTGGCGATTGGCCATTAAGCCCGGCCGACCCATTGCATTGGGACAGGTGGGGAGCGCTGCCTTTGTGGGTCTGCCCGGTAATCCGGTGGCGGCCATGGTCACGTTTGTGGTGGTGGCCCGGCCCCTGATTTGCTGGTTATCGGGTATGTCTGATGCTTCCCCTAAGCGCTTTCAGGTTCAATCAGGATTTGCGCACAAAAAGAAACTGGGGCGACGCGAATGGGTGCGTGCCCGGTTGGCGGCGGATGATGCTGGTCGCCTGACCGCGTACAAGGATCATTCCGGCGGGGCCGGTATTCTGGCCTCCATGGTTGGGGCTGATTGCTTGATGGAACTGGACGAAGATATAGAAACCGTGAAGCCCGGCGATCAGGTCGTGGTGCTACCCTTTAGTGAGGTGATGGGATGAAGATACTGTACTTTGCATGGGTACGCGAAAAGACCGGTATATCGAAGGAAGATATTACCCTGCCGGATGACGTGGGCACCGCTCTGGATCTGATCGGATGGCTTAGCCAGCGTGGCGGCGGGTACGCGGATGCGTTTTCCAACGTGGACTCGGTCCGAGTTGCTATTAATCAGGAATATGCCAACCACGACCGGCCCGTCACGGATACTGACGAGATTGCATTTTTCCCGCCGGTCACTGGCGGATAGAGGGCCTAACCATGATCAAGGTACAGCTGGAAGACTTCGATATTGGTGCCGAGATCGAGGCCTTGCGGGCGGGTGATACCGGTATTGGTGGAATCTGTTCTTTTGTGGGTACCGTGCGCGATATGTCGGAAGACGCCACTGTATCCACCATGACGCTGGAACATTATACCGGTATGACGGAAAAGGCGCTGGCTGAGATCGAGGCCGAGGCCAATGAACGCTGGACGCTTTCAGGCTCAACTGTCATTCATCGCTATGGTGAATTGCACCCCGGCGACAATATTGTTCTGGTCGTCACCGCATCGGCGCACCGGCAGGCCGCGTTTGAGGCTTGCTCATTTCTGATGGACTGGTTGAAAACCAAGGCTCCTTTCTGGAAACTGGAAAGCGGCGACAAGGGCCCTAACTGGGTAGAGGCTAAATCATCGGATGATGATGCCACGGCGCGCTGGAGGTAATCCGTCGTGACAGTTGATTCGTTTTTACGCCACACCAATATGATGAACACCCATGAAACCTGAACCCACGCCGGAACGTGTCGGCATTGGGCTTGCGGCTATCGTCGGCGCTGTGTTTCTGGGCAGTGTGGCTGATGCATCAGCCAAGTGGTTCGGCACCCAGGGTTATGCACCCACACAAGTGGTCTTCATGCGCTATCTGTTCGGCCTGATACCCATGACGGTATTTTTGTGCCACAGCGGCCTTGGCGCGCTCTATACCCGTCGACCGGGCCTGCATATGTTTCGGGCCCTTTTGGGGTTTGGCAGCATCTATTTTTTCTTCTGGGGTGTGACGCTCATGCCATTGGCCGAGGCTATGGCTATATCTTTTACCGCGCCGCTGTTCACCACGGCTTTATCCAGACCCATTCTGGGAGAGCACGTGGGCATTCGGCGCTGGTCAGCGGTAGCCGTGGGGTTTGTTGGTGCCTTGGTGGTGATCAGACCGGGCACAGAAGCCTTCCGACCGGAGGCAGCGCTCGTCATTGCCTCGGCTTTTATCTATGCCGTGTCCATGACCATGACCCGGCGCATGTCCACAACGGAGACCAATGTGGCCATGTTTACCTACACCACCATTGGAGCGGGCCTTATCAGCACACCATTTTTGCTGTTATCATGGCATACGCCGAGCCTGACTCATCTGGCATTGTTTTCCGGCTTTGGCGTGATCGAAGGCTGTGCTTCATTCCTGCTCATCATCGCGTACCGGAATGTGGCCGCAGCGGTGGCAGCGCCCTTTGACTACACATCTTTGGTCTGGGGCGCTATATTCGGTTGGGTCTTGTGGGGTGAGAATCCGGATTCCACAGTATGGATCGGCGCCGGTATTATTGCCTTGGCCGGTATCTATATTGCCCGCCGGGAAAGCGCATTAAAGGCAAGAGGACGTGATCATGAGCGACATCAATAGGCCCGTTGCCTACAAAGATCTGAATTTTCTGGAAGGTCATGATGGCCGCGCCGTGCGTATTCTGTCGGAATATCTGGAGCCACTGGCCCGCTTCGAAGCACGTGGTGTCAGCGATACCGTGGTCATGTACGGTTCTGCCCGCATGATTTCCAGGGAAGAAGCCGAGGCCAATCTGTCAGCCGCAGAAAAAGCTGGCGATGATTTATCCCAAGCTAAACGGGACATGACTAATGCCGGGTACTACGAAGCGGCTCGGGAACTGGCCCACCGTATTACCAAATGGGGGCATGATCTGGATTCCGATGGCAATCGCTTCGTCGTGTGCTCAGGTGGTGGCCCCGGCATCATGGAAGCGGCCAACCGGGGGGCCGCTGAAGCTGGCGGGGACAATATCGGTCTCAATATAAATCTGCCATTCGAGCAAAAAGAAAACCCTTACATCACACCGGAATTGACGTTTCAGTTTCATTATTTCTTTATGCGCAAGTTCTGGTTTGTGAGCCTGGCCAAAGCGATCATCGTGTTTCCGGGCGGGTTCGGTACCATGGATGAATTGTTCGATGTGTTGACCCTGAACCAGACCGGCAAGCTGTCGCAGAAGATTTCAATCGTGCTGTTTGGCACAGACTATTGGAATTCCGTGCTGAACTTGGGTGCCATGGTCGACGCAGGCACCATCAGCCCCGCAGACCTCGATCACTTTCACCAGACCGATGATATTGATGATGCGTTCGACTATGTGACCTGCGACCTGAGCGATAATGCCATGGATTGCCCCGGTATTATTTTATAGGCATTATCTTATAGATGCTCTATTCGGCAGCAGCTTCGCTGGCCGGCGTTTTGCCGACCAGTGTTTCATACGCTTCCATCATATTCTTGACCATATCGCCAACAACATAGGTGTTGTCATCGATGCGGCCAACGGGCGTTACTTCGGCGGCTGTGCCGGTCAGGAATACCTCTTTGGCGTCGGCCAGTTCTTCCGGCATGATAACGCGTTCAATAACCTCAATGCCGCGTTCTTTTGCCAACTGAATAATGGTTTGGCGGGTAAGGCCGTTCAGGAAGCAATCGGGAATCGGTGTGTGCAATGTGTTGTCATCACCAAAGGTCATGAAAATATTCGCACCGGTGGCTTCGGATACATACCCCCGGTAATCAAGCATCAGGGCATCCTGAAAGCCTTCTCTTTCGGCTTCGTGCTTGGACAGGGTGCAGATCATATAAAGACCGGCAGCCTTGGCATGAACAGGGGCACTCTCCGGTGACGGACGACGCCACGGCGAGGTTTTGAGGGCAATGCCTTTCTCACGTAATTCAGGCGAGAAATAGGACGGCCACTGCCACGCAGCGACAACCAGATTGATTTTGTTGTTTTGCGCGCTGATGCCCATCATTTCGCTACCACGCCAGGCAACCGGGCGAACGTAACCGTCAACAATGTTGTTAGCGCGACAGGCCTCGCGACAGGCTTCGTCGATTTCCTCAACGCTGTAGGGGATATCAAACCCCAATAATTCAGCAGATTTCTTCAAACGTTGAGAGTGTTCCGTCAGTTTGAAAATCTTGCCGCCATAGGCGCGATCACCTTCGAATACAGAAGACGCGTAATGCAAACCATGGGTCAACACGTGCACATTGGCCTCGCGCCAGGGAACCATTTCACCATTGTACCAGATGAGGCCGTCATGTTCGGCAAAGGATGGAGCAGGCATGGCAATAATCTTTCGTATATAAGGGTTTCGCTATAATGATCTTGCAATCCGTACCAGTATCAGGCATATATGTCAACAATGCTGACGTATTTTATTTTGAGGTTACAAAACACGCATGCCCACGACCACACCCCGCGCCAATCCGTTATTTTTGAGCGACGCCGAACTCCGCAAGGCAATGGAACTTCTGTTTTTTGCCTATCGGGATTTTACAGCTGAACCAGATTCTATCTTGGCCCGCTATGATTTTGGTCGTGCCCATCACCGGGTGATCTACTTCGTTGGTGCTGACGCTGGCATGTCGGTCAGTGACCTGCTCGCTATTTTGAAAATAACAAAGCAAAGCCTGTCACGGGTATTGGGCCAGTTACTGCGAGAAGGTTTTATCGAACAGCAAACGGACACCCAGGATCGGCGCCGGCGGTTGCTCTTTCTCACACCTAAGGGCCAGGAACTGGAAACGTTGCTGACGGATAAGCAAACTAGCCTGATCGCCAAGGCATACCGGGATTCAGGCGCAGAAGCGGTCGCTGGTTTTGCCACCGTGCTGCGCGGTATTATCTCTGACGTAGACCAGAAACGATTTGTTGAGAGCGAATAGATATGGCCGACTCCACGCCCACGCTCACGTCCACAGACGCGCCTCATATTCTGGTCGTTGATGACGATGACCGTATCCGTGACCTGCTGCGTCAGTATCTGACCGAACACGGTTTTGTGGTAACCATCGCCAGCGACGCGGCCGATGCCAGAACCCGGATCGGGCTGCTGCAATTTGATCTGCTGGTGCTGGACCTGATGATGCCAGGGGAAAGCGGTTTGGAGTTTGCTGCCAGTATTCGTGAAACCAATACGGTGCCAATCTTGATGTTAACGGCCATGGCCGAACCCGGAGACCGGATCACCGGGTTGGAACAGGGTGCGGATGATTATTTGACAAAGCCATTCGAGCCGCGTGAGTTGTTGCTGCGTATCCAAAGCATCCTGCGGCGGGTGCCCGGCCCCTCGGTGCCGGACGAGGTATCGCTTGGTGACAGCATGTTTGTGCCTGCGCGTGGTGAATTGCTGCGCGCTGGCGTACCTATTCGACTGACCGACGTGGAAGTAGCATTGCTGAGCGCCTTGGCAGAACGGTCGGGTGAAATTCTGTCGCGCGATGAACTGATTGCCGTGACCGGGGCTGATGCCTCAGACCGGGCCATCGATGTGCAGGTCACACGGCTTCGGCGTAAAATAGAACGCGATCCCAAAGTACCGCGGTACCTACAAACCGTACGCGGGCGGGGTTATGTGTTAAAACCGGATTAGGTTTACTCAGGATGCCTGCACAGATGACCGACACGCCGCCTACACAACCCGAACAACCCGCTCCACCGTGGATCAAGCGGTTCCTGCCGAAGACCCTGCTCGGTCGATCTGTATTGATTATCGTGATCCCGTTGGTGCTGTTACAGGTGGTTTCAGCCGGAATTTTCTATGAAACCCACTGGTCCAAGATCACCCGTCGCCTGGCCGTGGGTGTGGCCGGTGATGTTGCGGCCGTTATTGATATGATGCGCCATGATCCGACCCCGACTGGTCTTGAATGGGCTATGCACCTGGCCGCAGGCACCATGAGCTTCTCATCCAGCTTTCATGAAGGTGATGTGCTTGAACAGGTGACTACCGACATTGAAGGCCATATGGAAAACACGCTGTTGTGGGCCCTGGATAGCTATGTGGCAAAACCCGTCTGGATCGATTCAGAATCGCTGCGGCGGCATGTGATCATTCATGTGCAATTACCCACTGGCGTACTGCGGCTCACCACCCCCCGAAAACGGCTGTTCAGTTCGACCACCTATGTGTTTGTGCTGTGGATGGTGGGGACGTCGCTTATCCTGTTCGCCATTGCCACCTTGTTTATGCGCAATCAGGTCAAACCGATCAGGCGGCTGGCTTTTGCTTCGGATGAATTTGGCAAAGGTCGCGATGTGGAGAAATTCAAGCCGGAAGGGGCAGCCGAGGTGAGGCTGGCCGCACAGGCCTTTATCGCCATGCGTGAACGCATCCAACGCCAGATCGGCCAACGCACAGACATGCTGGCCGGTGTATCGCATGATTTACGGACGCCGCTTACCCGTATGAAGCTTCAACTGGCCCTGCTGGAAGGCCAAAAAGGTGTTGAGGATCTCAAGGGCGATATTGCCGAGATGGAATACATGCTGGATGAGTATCTGGCCTTTGCCCGTGGCGAGGGTACCGAAAAGCCGGTGGACACAAACCTCAGTGATCTGTTACGCGAAGCCGTCACCCAGGCCGGACGCAAAGGCGCCCATGTGGATTTACATCTGGAAGAAGATATCACTATTCCCATCCGCCCCAATGCATTTCGGCGATCTATCACAAATCTGGTGGACAATGCCCTGCGCTATGGCGAGAACGTGGCTATTCGGGCCGGTCGTCGTGACGACATGATCGAAATTGCCGTGGATGACGATGGCCCCGGTATTCCTGAAGAAAAACGCGATGAGGTGTTCAGGCCTTTTGTGCGGCTGGAGACGTCGCGTAATCAGGGTACAGGCGGCGTTGGGCTTGGATTAAGCATCGCTCGCGATGTGGTGCGCGGCCATGGTGGTGATATGGCGTTGGACCAATCACCTTTGGGGGGCCTGCGCGCTATTGTCCGGATGCCGGTCTAACTGTTTGCCCGTTTCCGATCTTGTTTGATCATGTCTGATGCTTTCTCTGCAATCATGACCGTTGGCGCATTCGTATTGCCTGATATCAGGCAAGGCATGATCGATGCATCAACCACGCGCAAGGCCTCCAGTCCATGCACCTTCAGTCTGTCATTGACCACGGCACCAGTATTCGGGTCAGCCCCCATGGCACATGTGCTAACAGGGTGATACAGAGTCGCACCGGTCCTATATGCATGGTCTAGTAAATCCCCATCACTCTCATACCGGGACCCGGGTACCGTTTCATGATCGAGGTAGGGTGCCATGGCGGATGTGGCCATGATATCTCTGGCGATGCGCATGCCCGCTACGTGAACAGCTCGATCTTTGGCCGTAGCCAGGAAATTGGGTTGAATTTTTGGCGCTTCGTGTGGGTTAGGTGAAGCAATGTGGATAGAGCCCCGGCTTTCCGGTCGCAATTGACACGGCGCGAAGGTCAGACCCGGAAACGAGTCAAAGACACGCTTCTTCGGGTCGTCGAAACTGGCATTGGAGATGTGATACTGAATATCCGGTGTTTCCAAATCGGGACTCGATCGCACAAACCCGCACACAATGCCGGCTGGCATGGTCAACGCCCCTTTACGGGTCAGCAGATACTTAAAAGTTTCCAGCGCCAAAGGTAGCCCCTTGGTCTTCTCATTCAGTGTCTGCGCCCCCTTGATGCGCCATTGCAGGCGTGATGTGTAGTGATCTTGCAGGTTCCCTCCCACCCCCATGAGCGAATGTCTGGGCTCAATACCCGCCGCCTTCAGGTGCTCAGGTTGTCCGATACCAGATAGCTCCAATAACTGAGGCGATTGTACCGCGCCTGTCGCCAGGATGACCTCACACCCGGCTTTGGCTTCCTTTGATTGCCCGTGAATATCGTACCGAACGCCAGTTGCACGCTTGCCATCAAAGATAACCGCCGTGGCGTGGGCGTGGGTTTGAATATGCAAATTTGGCCGGTGTTGTGCCGGGTTGAGATAGGCAGATTTCACGCTGTGGCGTCGACCATTTTTCTGGGTTACCTGAAAATAGCTGAGACCTTCCTGTGTGGCACCGTTGTAATCGTTGTGGGGTGGATAACCCAGTTCCCCTCCACCCTGGATAACGGCGTCCAGTACTTCATATTTCTCTGTTACATCAGCCACATTTAAGGGGCCACCGGTGCCATGAAAATTATCATCACCCGTTTCCCGATGTTCCGATTTCTTGAAGTAAGGCAGTACATCTTCATATGACCATCCCCGATTACCCAATTGCCCCCATCCGTCATAATCGCGCGCATTGCCGCGCACATAGACCATGGCGTTGATGGAGCTGGACCCGCCCAGCACCTTGCCGCGCGGTATGGGAATGGGGCGGTCATAAGTCCTGGCTTCCGGTTCTGTCTCAAACAGCCAGTTCAGCTTGGGGTTCACCATGGTTTTGATATAACCGACTGGTATATGAATCCACGGACTCAGGTCGCTCCCACCGGCTTCCAGTAGCAATACACTGATGTGGGCGTCTTCGCTCAGTCGGTTGGCAAGAACGCAGCCAGCCGATCCACCACCAACAATGATATAGTCATAGTGTGCAATATCAGCGCTCATACGGGGATAAATCCAAGATTCTCATCAATACATCCGCCCGCCATTGGGTACGGTCTTATCCGGCTTCAACATAACCACGTCGCCGTTCTCATCAGGCGCGCCCAGCACAAGGCATTCGCTCATGAATTTGCCGATTTGTTTAGGCGGGAAGTTGACCACAGCCATGACCTGGCGGCCGGGCAGGGTATCCACATCATAATGTCTGGTGATCTGGGCCGACGTCTTGCGTTCGCCAATCTCATCACCGAAATCCACCCACAGCTTAATGGCGGGGACGCGGGCCTCTGGGTACGGCTCGGCCCGAAGGATTGTGCCAACCCGGATATCTACTTTTAGAAAGTCATCGAATGCGAGGTCCATTTCCATGTTCACCCTTGAATGAATTGATCATGGAAAGACCATAACGTGTGATTGGCACAAAAAGAAAGCGCGCACTCCCGTAAGGAATGCGCGCCCTAACTCTTTAAGCGACCGTTGCCTTATTTGGCAGCAGTGTTCGCCATGGCAGCAGCTTCGTCCATGCTGGAACGAATGTGTGCGCTGATCGGTGCCGTTACGTCAGTACCGGTTTTAACAGCCATGTCGCGCAATTCGTTGGTGTCTTTTACGACTTTGTCGAATGCGGTGCGGGCGAAGTCAGCCTGCTGTTCCATGGCGTCTTTTGGCTCTTTTACTGAACGCAGGGCTTCAACAGCACCGGCGGTGGCTTCGATGGTTTCGCGAACCATGTGGGCCTGGCGTTCGGCGATAGCACGAACACCGTCAAAAGCAGCCTGGTTAGCGGCCGTGGCAACTTCCATGCCTTTGCGCTGTGCAGCCATGAAAGCTTCCATGTCTACTGCTGGTGTAGAAAAGTCGCCAAACATCTTGGTGAACTGTTCACCAGCTTTGGCAGGGTCGAAAGAAGCGAAAACATTCATTGGGTCGAAATTGAATGTGGTATCATTTTTACGTGCCATGAGGCGATCTCCGGTATAGGGCCTGATCGTATGAGTATTGAATACTGTGTACGAGGGGCTAATTGTCATTGTGCACTGCACAATTGCAGCGCATGGCCCGCCTTATCTACTCTTTGATGGGTGCTGTCAACTAATTTTTGTGCACTGCACAATAAAATTATATCCATATGGGTATATACCCAAAGGGATAAGGCGTGAGGCGTTGTGTGACCAGTGAACTCAGTCGGCCAATTCCCGAGATCTGTTGGTGGCTGCGGCCACGGCATCGGTGATCAACGATTGCCATCCGCGGCGGGAATCGCGGTCATCTTCGCCCATGAGCACCCGTAACGCCTCGGCTGTTGTGCCACCGGGGCTGGTTACATTCTTGCGCAACGTGGCGGGCTCTTCTTCGGACTGGTGTAACAATTCACCAGATCCGGCAACGGTCTGACGCGCCAGTCGCATGGCCAAGTCTTCGGGTAGCCCAGCGGCGACACCCGCCTTGGCCAGGCTTTCCACCAGCAGGAACACATAAGCAGGCCCACCGCCCGACAATCCGGTTACGGCATCGATCAGGCCCTCGTCCTCAACCCAGTCGACCGTACCCACGGCCTCTAGCAACCGCGTGCATACATCACGCTGTTCGCTACGCACGGGTTCATTGGCACAGCATACCGTGATGCCCCGGCCCACCGCTGCGGGTGTATTGGGCATGGCGCGCACGATGGCGGCGTCTGAGCCGAACATGGAGGCAAAGTATTGAATGTTTTTACCGGCCGCAATGGACAGGAATACTGTGCTGGAGCTGGCGAACCGGGCATAGGCCGGGGCCACATCATCCATGACCTGTGGTTTGACGGCCATCATGACGACGGCTGGATTCAGATCAACTGACAGGGCACCCGCACTGGATAGCACGCTAACCCCATGCTGGGTGGTGAGTTCCATACCGATTTCGGTGTTTGGCTCTACAATGATAATGTCGCTGGCGGGAATGCCCTGTTGCAGCCACCCTTCCAGCAGGGCGCCGCCCATTTTGCCACATCCTGCCAGCAGCAGCTTTCCGCCGAGGTTGTTTGCAGGCCCCAAGTCGTTTGCAGCCACTGTCAGGCTTCGCCCACGGTTTCGATCAGGGCCGCATCCATGGCTTCAATGGGTGTCTTACCAGCCCAAACCACATATTGGAATGCCGGATAAAACCGTTCGCATTCGATCATGGCCGTATCTAGCAAGTCTTCCATTTGCTCGATCGTTGGTTTTTCTGCACCACGCAAGGGCAGGGCATGCCGAAACATGGGGAGGCCTTCCTCAGCCCAGATGGAAAAATGACCAAGCCAAAGCCGTTCGTTGATAATGGCCAGCAGTTCGTATACCGGGGTTTGTTTTTCGGTCGGCACCCGCATGTCGAACGCACAGGTGAAATGCATGGCATCCACCGTGTCATTCCAAGCGAAATGCAGACTGTAGTCACACCAACGGCCTGGTGCCTGAACGGCCAGTTCTTCGTCATTACGACGATCGAAGGTCCATTCATTGAACTCCACGAGTTGTTCGATAACATCGAGGGGGTGAAGGTTGGCGGTCTCAAATGTCGAGCTTAGATTTGTCATGCCCAGTCCCCAATTTGGCCCCTTTAAAAAACAGGGTCATTTCGAAATGAAAAACCGGCTTCGAAATGCGTTATGTGGATGGTAACCACTACATATAGCCAGCATTACTATATTTGGTGATCTGCGCCTTATCCATCCACTAGGTATAGCCTGACACGAGGCGTGAATCGGCGCAACCCTCGTGTGCATGCGAGGGTGAAAATCCTGTGGAAAAGATGGAAAGAAGGGTGTTATTTCGCCGGTTTTTTGGGCTTTGCAGCTTTCTTGGGCGTTGTTTTTGCCTTTGCGCCGGATTTGGCGGCTAACTGAACTTCCAGGGCGGCGACTCTGATTTCCAGTTTTTCCTGTTGTAGGCGCGCTTCGGCGGCAACGGCGCTGACAGCATCGAATTCATCGCGGGCGACCAGATCGGTGTCCACCAATATCCGCTCAATCTGTTGGCGAACCATTGCTTCGATTTCGGCCTTCATGCTGCTCAGGGTGGAAACGGCACCATTTGCCACTTTGGCCAGGTCATCAAATAAGCGGTTTGAGGTCTGCATCGGTAAGACTCCTTTGGTCGCGAACCGCAATTACCACTCCGGGTTTGAGGCCGCCTGTTTTTTGAAACGTTCACGGTCTGCGCCATGTTCAAAGTGAAACATCACCTCTAGCTGGCCAAACGGTGTGTCGCCGGTATGCATATCTGTCAAGTCGTAGGTGTAACCACCTTTGATGTTGTCGTCCATCCAGTCTTCCAGCTTGCCGATACTGCCGGAGAATTTATAACGGATTCCATATTTATAATCGCTCATCGTATGAGTTCCCCAACTCCTCAAGACTGCGCTTTATCCATGTGCCCTCAATCGGGCTAAATTATTATATGTCCTCAACGGCCAAGGTCCAGCCACCGTTGTGTCATTTTTTTACAAAATTCCTGCGAAGCTGTCAGGTGTTCATCAAACTGTTTGGGTAACCACGTTTTGTGACCCGGTGCCCAGTCTTCCGAGTCCGCCTTCGCATGGGATGCAATCCATCCATCGACCAGTGGCCTGTCCACCTCGAAATGAAACTGGGTGGCGTAGGTGGCCCTGCCAATGCGGTATGCCTGGTGAGCATAGTCTTTGCCGCTGGCCAACTGAACGGCATCACCCGGTAATGTGTAATGGTCGGTATGCCATTCAAACAGGCTCTGAACAGGGTTCATGTGGCCCATGACCGGATCGTCTGCCCCGGCCGCGGTGGGGGTAATATCATGGAAGCCAAACTCCAGCGTACCACCCAGTGTTACCTCGGCATCAAAGGCTCGGGCGATCAACTGGGCACCGTGGCAAATGCCCAGCACCGGCACGTCGCCCTCGGCAAATTGCCGGATCAACCGCGTCAGCGGCACCAGATAGGGGTAGTTGGTGTCATCCAGCGCACTCATGGCGCCACCCAGAAGCACCAGACCAGTATAGCCGGCGGGACTGTCCGGAATCGGATCATTGCGGTGTCCCCACACGGTCTGTGTGTCGATCCTGCATTCCTCAAATGTATCGCCGACAACAGCCAGAGACGGCGTTTCGTGATGTTCAATGACGAGAATTGTCATACGGTTGCTGGCTCCCTTATCTAATCCAATCTGTTCGTGTCAGTTTTAAGAAAACAAATATTAGGCTTTGTCTGGATAGAGTGTGCTTAACCCCTGCTCCGATGCGGCGCAAACGCCGCGTTCCGTGATCAAGCCGGTCACCAGACGTGATGGTGTCACATCGAATGCAAAATTAGCCGCATGCACACCGTCGGCGGTCAGGGTGATTTCGGTGATCTCGCCACTGTCGGTGCGGCCCGTCATGCGAACCACCTCGTCGGCCCCGCGTTCTTCAATGGGAATTTCGGCCACGCCATCGCGTAAGGTCCAGTCGATGGTAGGGCCGGGCAGGGCCACATAAAACGGAATATCATTATCAGACGCGGCCAGCGCCTTCAGGTACGTGCCGATCTTATTGCACACATCGCCGCACCTGGTGGTGCGGTCGGTGCCGGTGATACACATATCCACCATACCATGCTGCATGGTGTGGCCGCCGGCGTTATCCACGATCAGGGTGTGTGGGATACCGTGTTGCAGCAGCTCCCACGCGGTCAGATTGGCACCCTGATTGCGAGGCCGGGTCTCGTCCACCCACACATGCACCGGGATTCCCGCATCATGGGCTTTGTAGATGGGTGCTATAGCCGTGCCCCAATCCACCGTGGCCAACCACCCGGCGTTACAATGGGTGAGAATATTCACGGTACCTTGTTGGCCTTTTTTCTCCCACGCATCGCGGATCAGTTCCAAGCCGTGATCCCCGATGGATGAGCAAATCGCCACGTCTTCGTCGCATATTTCGGCGGCTCGCTGGTAAACCGCTGCGGCGCGCTCATCTTCGGATAGCGCACCTACGACTAATTCCATCTCATCCAGTGCCCAGCGCAGGTTCACCGCCGTGGGTCTGGCCTCAAACAATTGTTGGCGTGCGTTGGCAAAACCGGCATCCGACGCATCGCTCCGCATGGCCAGCGCCATGCCATAGGCCGCCGTGGCGCCGATCAGCGGTGCACCGCGTACCAGCATGTCGCGGATGGCACGGGTGGCGTCGTCCAGTGTTTCCAGTCGTTGGGTGGCAAATTCATGAGGCAGGCGGGTTTGATCAATGATTTCAACTGCCCAGCCATCTTCGGCCAGCCAGATTGTCCGGTATGGGGTGCCGTCTACGTTCATGGCGCTATCCGTTTCTCCAGATAAATTCGGTTAAACCCGCTTTCCATTATGCGGTGTGTCTCCGAATATCCATTTTTCAGGTACCACGCACAAGTCTCTGTCATGGCTTCGTTGGTGTATAGGTATACACGATCTTTACCGGCTTGCTGACAACGCTGTTCAGCGTCGCTTAACATTTCCTGGCCAAGTCCTCTGCCCTGTAATGTGGGATCGACGGCAACATTCTCAATGAACCAGCCCTCTGGCGTACCGAATTGAACAATAAACCCGCAAATATTGCCATCAGTCTCATCCACGTACGCCTCTGCCCGATTAATGTGCAGGCCAAAGTTCGCGTCCATTGGTGCGGGGCGTTTACCGATCAATTGTACATATCGCTCGTATGCCCGCCCGGCGATAGCGGCCATAGCGGATTGATCATTGAGTACGGCCAGGCGGATCATTTTATTGGCTGTTCAACACGCGGCCCCAACACTCGGCCAGCGACGGCTTCCAGCTTTGCGACCATCTCGGGGTCGCGGGCATCGGGGCTGGTGATGATGGCGGTGGACAGCGCTTCCTGACAACCATGTTCGCATAACCCGGTTCGACCGCTCAGTTTTGGGGCTGTGGATTTGACTAACGCGCGGGCGCGGTCTGCGTTATCCATCAGCACCGCGATGATGGCATCCACCGTCACATCATCGTGGTCGGGATGCCAGCAATCGAAATCTGTGACCATGGCCACCGTGGCGTAACAAATTTCGGCCTCTCGGGCCAGTTTGGCTTCGGGCATATTGGTCATGCCGATAACGTGACAACCCCAGCTGCGATAAAGTTCGGACTCGGCGCGGGTTGAAAACTGCGGTCCCTCCATGGCGAGGTACGTGCCACCCTTGACTGCCTTGTAGTCCAGTTCATCGGCAGTATTGAACAGCGTGTCCGACAACCGCCCGCATATGGGATCGCCCAGTGCCACATGGCCCACAAGGCCGGGACCAAAGAAGCTTTTCTCGCGTGCGAACGTGCGGTCGATGAACTGGTCCACCATGACGAACGTGCCCGGTGGCAGGTCTTCGCGTAACGAGCCGCAAGCGCTGACCGATATGATCTCGCGCACGCCGGACCGTTTCATGGCATCGATGTTGGCGCGGTAGTTGACGGTGCCGGGTGTCAGTTTATGCCCACGGCCATGGCGCGGCAGAAAGACCAGTTGCTGACCATCCAGCATGCCAAAAAACAGCTCATCCGACGCATCGCCAAAAGAGCTCTCCACCCGCTCCCACCGGGTGTCGGTCAAGCCGTCAATATCATAAACGCCGCTGCCACCGATGATGCCGATTGCTGTTTGCTTCAAATTTTTTACTCCACGTTATAAGGAATTTGTCGATAACGCCGACAATCAACTTTTATAATAAGTAGACGTGTTGGAATTTTCGTTTTACGGTTAACAACCCATGGGCGTGGAAATGTTATATGCATGCATTTTCACGCGATTATTATTGCATTGAGAATTAACTATGACCTTGCACAAATTTTCACGCAACTCCGTTTTTATCATTTTGATAGGCATACTTTCTAGTTGCCAGACGATCGACGATATCTCGTCACAACTCACAAGTTCTACTAGTTCCAATAACGACAGTAGTTCCGGAGGCGTTTCGAAATCATCTTATTCGATCTTTTACGATCAAGGTGATCATCTTAGCGACCTAGAGGAAGCAGGAAACATTGAAGATGCTGCAAAGCTGTATGAAGAGCAGCAAATCTATTTCGCCAAATACCAGAAAAACCATAAAGATGTATTAGAGTCGTTAGCAAAACAATTGAACGCTAGCAGGGTGCCAAAAATTACCCAGACTACAGTTGCCTTGGAGAGTGTTAATTGGCCACAACCAGCAGCAGATTGGGGCGCAACGAAGACTCAACTCGCTGTGGGAAAGGCCTCAATCAGTGAATACTACACGACAAAGCTGCTGAAGAATCCTCCGTACACGTCACCCAAAACTGTAGCACTACAAGAAACGCTGTCCAAACTTGAACAAAAGATACTGGAATCTGCAGGTTCACTGATTCTGGAATTTGACCACTTTGGAAGTTCGTCCTTTTTTGAACAGTATCCAATTCAAGTGTCCATATCAGATGGTTTAGATCAACAATTCTCAGTTCTCCTTAGCCGTCTTGGCACGAAAGAAATCGGGGAGATTCTACAGTTTTCAAAGAACTATCCTAGAGACATTCTTGGTGACGAGCGTTGGAGTGTAATAAGCAACGAGTTCGTCGATAAGCGCCTCAATGAGAGCGATGGGTCAAATGATCTTAGGGCTATGCTCGCTGCCCTTAACGACACTGAATTAGCTGGGTTTACACCAACCAATTTGGGAAGTTTCCGGTTTGGTTTCCTTGAAGTGACAAGCCGTACTTTGCTGGATGAAGGCCAATTGGAATTCTCGGCTGAGATCGAAGTCGATTTACCGGTCGACATTTTTGAGGCGGAACTCGACACCGCATTGTCTAGCTCCTTAGCCGAAGAGTCAGAGTATCTGTTTATCTTTGACGTCGCATTGGCAAAAACAAGGCGAACGATTTCAAATAGTAAGAAGCAGTCATCAAAGAAAGTGGTGGGATACCAATCCGTCGCAAACCCACAACATGCTATGGCGCAAAATGAAGTGACCCAGGCTCAGATGAATTTCCAAACGGCGAATATGAACCATATGTCCGCTTCATCCCAATATTGTTATGGATTGGGATGCATTGCGACGGCAATCACTACAGCCATTGCGGCCACTGGCGTTTCGGATGCACAGGAAAGCGTGCAACAAGCGATGAAAAATCTTTCTTCAACTCCAACAACAATTGAAAAACCTGTGTTTGGAACCTATCAATGGGACTTGACCAAGGTAAAATCTACAAAATCAATGACCGCCCACTATTACGTTATTGATCGCAAGAATAAGACCTATTTCAAGTCGACTTTTGATGTTGTTGAGCATGAAGAATTTGAGGTTGCCTACAATGTCCACCCAGATGACCCAAGACACGACTCAATTGTCAGGGAGTCTCTTACAGAGAAAGACGTGGTCGAATGGGAAGAGGCCGGATCTGTCGTGCCGCTATCGCAGTTGGTGGATCACTACCTGTCAAATATTGCAGATGTAACCAAGTTGCCCACCATGGAGAATCTACGAAAAGCGATGCTTGCAGATCGAAATAAGGCCCTTGCCTCATACGCTGACGAAACATTCACGGCAAGTACACAGAATGACCCTCGGTTTGACAGTGTCGTTGCCGTTTTGATGCCTGATGGTGGTTTGGGATCTGGGTTTTATGTGACACCAGATATAGTCATGACAAATTATCATGTTGTTAAGCAAGGTGATTTTGCTGAATTGCGACTATATGACGGTCAAGAAACCTTCGGGAAGGTAATCGCGCGAGATTTGCGATTGGACCTGGCTCTTCTCAAGGTACAGGCACGCGGAAAACCAGTTCAGTTTTACGAACAAAATGTATTGGAACTCGGTAAAACCATCGAAGTTATCGGACACCCGCGGGGGTATATGTTTTCAATTACACGCGGGGTTGTAAGCGCGGTTAGAAAGATGGATGCACCGGTCATTACGACTGCCAAGGACGTTTTGCAAATCCAGATTGATGCGCCTACTAGCCCAGGGAACTCTGGTGGGCCCGTTTTCTTAGACGACAAGGTTGTCAGCATCGTATCATGGGGCCGGGTTGATCAGGGCTCTGAAAATCTTAATTTCACGATCCATTATGCTGAGGCTAGCCGATTCCTAAAAGAATCTTTAAAGCCAGACTCGTAATTCCCTAGGGAGGACCAAATGCAAATACGAACACTTCTTTCCATCAGATCGTTACCTATGGCTATCATCTCATGCTTTTTGCTGGTTGGGTGTATAGGGACTACATCGCGTTTGGGCATGGTAAAGGAAGCTGATACTGGTTTGATGTTCGGGTCCGTCATTGAACGGAACTTGGTTACGGATGCATCATTTTTTAGTAATAGAGGGATCAAGGTAAGAATTAGGAATACGTCGGGCGACATCGCTCTTGATTTGTATCAGTTTAAGTCTCGGCTTGAACAAGCTTACCGTGGCATCGGGTATGAACCTACTGATGGCGATGACTTCGGCCTGATCGTAGACGTAAACCTGCGGTATAGTGGTCAAATTCAGACAAATTTGGGATCAGAATTTAGTTTTCTTGGGGCAGCAGCAGGTGGGCTTGCCGGGTATAGTGTCAATGACGGATTTGGGGCGGCCGTTGGGACCGTTGCCGGGGCAACTCTTGGGAGTATCGTTGGTAGTTTCATCACTGACGATACTTTTATCGTTGTCGCTGATGTGACATTTGGCGTTATTAAAGAATCGAAATCGACGTCATCGAAAACGATTTCTTTTAGCCATAGCACAAATGCAGATAGTGATAACGAAGAAGAGGAAGACGTTGGAACTCGCTCATTCAGGAGCACACATGAAACAAGCATTGCCGTTTTTGCTGGTGGCCGGAACGTAACTCAATCGGAAATTGCTGAACAGGTACGAAGTCGAATTATTCGAATAGTAAGCAATATCATCTAAAATAGGTTTTTGTAGACTAGTTCAAACGTTAAACCGGAACAGCATGATGTCGCCGTCTCGGGTGACATATTCTTTGCCTTCCTGACGCATCTTGCCGGCGTCTTTGGCGCCTTGCTCGCCGCCCAGTGCCACAAAATCATCGTGTGAGATCGTCTCGGCGCGGATAAAGCCACGTTCGAAATCGGTGTGGATCACACCGGCCGCCTGTGGTGCCTTGGCACCCCGTTTGATGGTCCAGGCGCGGGTTTCTTTGGGGCCTGAGGTAAAGAATGTGATCAGGTCCAAAAGCGCGTAGCCAGCGTGAATGACGCGGGCCAGACCCGTTTCGCTCAGGCCCATGGTTTCCAGAAACTCTGCCCGTTCTTCTTCGTCGGCCAGCTGGGAAATCTCTTCTTCGATCTGGGCGGAAATGACCACGGCCTGGGCACCCTGTTCCGCCGCCATGGCTTCAACTTGAGCGGAAAACTCATTGCCGTCCGAGGCTGATCCCTCGTCTACGTTACAGGCATACAGGACAGGTTTTGCGGTCAGTAGCTGCAACATCTGAAAGGATTTGCGTTCATCATCCGTGACCTCAACGGTACGGGCCGGTTTACCATCGCGTAGTTTTTCAAGCGCGCGCTCCAGCAGACTCATCTGCATCGATGCGTCTTTGTCACCGCCGCGAATACGTTTTTCCAATGGCGTGATACGCTTTTCCAGGCTCTCCAGATCGGCCAGCATCAATTCGGTTTCAACGGTTTCTGCATCGCGAACCGGATCAACACCACCTTCTACGTGGGTGACGTTCTCGTCCACAAAACAGCGCAGCACGTGAACAATAGCGTCCACCTCGCGGATGTTGGCCAGAAACTGGTTGCCGAGGCCTTCGCCCTTGGACGCACCGCGCACCAGACCGGCAATGTCCACAAATTCTAACTGGGTCGGGATAAGCTTGGCCGATTTCGATATGGCGCTGATCTCATCCATGCGGTTGTCGGGCACCGATACACGCCCTGTGTTGGGCTCAATGGTACAGAACGGAAAATTGGCTGCTTCCGCGGCGGCCGTTGCCGTCAGCGCGTTGAACAGGGTCGATTTCCCCACATTGGGCAAGCCCACAATGCCGCAGTTAAAACCCATGGTTATTCACTTTCTTTGTTTCTGGCTTTGTCTTTGTTTTCTTTAGGTGGCGCCATATGGGCCGCCACACGAGTCTGGAACAGGCCATCATCACCTTCGACCAGCAAACCGGCGTTGTCGGCCATGCCATCGATGAGCTTTTGAACCCAGATGTCTTCTTCTTTGGAAAAATCCTTCAGCACGTGCCCTACCACGCGGGATTTATCTCCCGGATGACCAATGCCGATGCGAACCCGACCGTAACCCTCACCGATATGGCTGTGGATACTGCGCAGGCCGTTGTGACCCGCGTGACCCCCACCGCGCTTCACGCGAAGCTTGCCACCGGCCAGATCCAGTTCGTCATGCAGAACCACCACGTCTTGTGGTAGAATCTTGTAAAATGTCATGGCGGCCTGAACGGCCCGACCCGACTCGTTCATGAAAGTTGTTGGTTTCATGACCAACACCTTTTCACCACCAAGCCGACCTTCTGAAATATCACCGTGAAATTTGGAACGCCAGGCAGCAAAGGAATGGCGGCGGACAATCTCGTCCACCGCCATAAATCCAATGTTGTGCCTGTTTCGGGCGTACTCAGTACCAGGATTGCCGAGACCTACAAGCATGTGCATGACCGGGTCTCCTGACCAAAGGCCTGACCAAAGGAACGAGGACTATTCCTTGTCTTCGCCGCCTTCGCTATCGTCTTCGGACTCGCCATCTTCACCTTCAACCTCTGGGATGTTGCCATCCTCATCAGGCATCAAACCATCTTCTTCGGTTGGATCTTCATCCACGACGACGGTTGGTGCAGCGATGGTTGCAACCGTGAAGTCACGATCCGTAATGGTCGGCGTAACGCCTTCCGGCAGGGTGATTTCACTAATGTGCAGGCTGTCGCCGATTTCGTAACCGGTCAGATCGGCCGTGATGCTTTCCGGAATGGCATCCGGTGAGCAACGCAGATCAACAGAATGGCGCACAATGTTCAGAACACCGCCCTGTTTCAGGCCTGGGCATTCTTCTTCGTTGATGAATTCTACGGACACTTCCACGTCGAATTTGGTCTTTGGACCAAAACGCATGAAGTCAACGTGCATCGGCACGTCCGTAACGGGGTGGAACTGCACATCACGAGGCAATACGCGTTCTTTCTTGTCACCGGCTTCAATTTCATAGATGCGGGTGTAGAAATAACCACTGCCCAACTCTTTAGTCAGTTGGATAGGTTCCAGTGAAATCATCACGGGATCTTGTTTATTGCCGTAAATAACAGCAGGCACACGTCCTGCTCTCCGAGTTGCACGAGCTGCCCCCTTACCGGCCCGATCGCGCAGTTCTGCTACGACTGAGGTAGTTTCAACCATGATATTTCTCCTTGAGTACTGGTTGATTGCTGCCGACCTCCAGGGGTGTCGACAGCGGAAATGCCCACTCAATTAATTGCATAATTAATCAAACAGGCTCGATACAGATGTTTCGTTACTAATACGACTGATTGCCTCGGCCATAAGCGGCGCGATGGTCAGTTGTTCAATATTCTTGGTGACACGTACAGCTTCTGTGGCCTGAATGCTATCAGTAATTACCAATCGCTTGATCGGTGATGCTCCCACGCGGGCGACAGCACCGCCGGAAAGCACACCATGGGTCACATAAGCGTGCACTTCGGTTGCGCCCTGATCCATGAGAGCCTGGGCCGCATTACACAGCGTTCCGGCTGAATCCACGATATCATCCACCAATATACAAGGTCGACCATCAACATCACCAATGATGTTCATAACTTCGGATACACCAGCTTTCTCGCGGCGTTTATCGATAATTGCCAGATCAGCATTTACCCGTTTGGCCAATCCACGGGCACGTACAACACCGCCCACATCAGGAGACACAATAACCAGGTTATCACCTGGAATCTTTTCCATGATGTCATTGCAGAGGCCTGGGCCAGCAAACAGGTTATCGGTCGGGATATCGAAGAAACCCTGGATCTGTCCAGCGTGTAGATCCACAGTCAAAACCCGGTCGGCACCGGCTTCGGTGATCAGGTTGGCGACCAGCTTGGCAGAAATTGGGGTACGAGGGCCGGATTTACGATCCTGACGGGCATAGCCGAAGTACGGGATCACAGCCGTAATACGTTGCGCGGACCCACGACGCAGGGCGTCCATGGTGACCAGCAGTTCCATGAGATTGTCATTGGCCGGGAACGATGTGGACTGAACCACAAACACATCTTCACCGCGGACGTTTTCCTGAATTTCTACAAAAATTTCCATATCGGAAAAGCGCCGCACACTGGCTTTGGTCAGCGGCAGGTTCAGGTAGGCGGCGATAGCCTCTGACAACGGGATATTACTGTTACAAGACAGAATTTTCATGGCGGAATATCTGGTTCCAGTGCGAATGTGTAACCCCTGAAAAAACAGGGGCTACAGCTAACAAAATACGGTTACGATCTCATCCTTCTAACGAGCGCGGCGGAATGTAACAGTGTCGAACCGTCAAGTAAACAGCCGAGAATCAGTAAATTTAGAGGGCTGCCCAAGGGGCTAGTCAGAAGTTTATCCAGGGCTTAACACGTGGGGCAAATCCGGTTGCACCAAACCGCCTCCGATACCGTTCTGTTCAATGCCGTTGACGAACAGTTTTCCGATACCTTTGACGGCTGCGCGGGCGATTATGGGGGCTACGGTAACCCATGATTGGTCTAGGCTGCCTTGCGGCACATCATTTTCCTGAACCGCGCTACCGGTTTCCTTCCCTGCGATATCCGTTACCGTCCATACGATCCGTATTTTCTGGCGCCCGGCGAAGGGCGTTTCCACACGCACACTGCACTGAATAATGTGGCTGGCAATGGATGGGTTGCCGGTAATGGCGGCGTCGGCCTCTCTGAGCGCCTGTTGCAGGGCCAGCGGCAGGGTCAGATTGCCATCTCCGGGCGCGCCGATCGCCTGATGAACCAGAAAGATCGGTCGGTCCGAGGCACGGGCGGTGTTAAGGGCTGCAACCTCCTGGGTTTCGGTTATCTGTGTATTCGGTTGTGGGGCGGCGTATTCAGGCAAGCCACCCACGCCGGGTGATACCTGCTCAGGTACGACTTGCGGTATTTGTGCAATTTCCGGCATCGCTTCTGGTGCCGGTTCTGACACTGATTCGGGCATTGGTTCTGGTGTTGGCTGTGGCGTAACCTGTTCTGCCAGCATTAATTCAGGTGCGGTGGTCACCAGGGCGGCGGCTTCGGGCGTCAGAATGTTCACATCATCAGGCAGCAACTCTGTCGAAAACTCATCGTCATCCAGCGCCGGGTTCTGTTCTGTTGAGCCGTCGGGCCTTTGTTGCTCGGATACCTGCTCAATATCGGACACGCTGGGCAGTATGATGCCGGACACGGTGCCGCCGGGCAGGTCATCAGCCTGAATAGTCTCCATGAGCACGTCAGGTTCTGCCAGGGTCACTTCGCCTGTTACTTCAACCGGTATATTTGGGAGTGGAACAGTGGTCATGATAACCGGCTGTTCAATAATGGCTTCATCGTCTGCCGTTATCCGCGACAGTCCTTCGCTGGAAACAATGATGGTTTCCGCCTCAAATCCGCCTTCGGTGTAGGACGATGGACTCTGTGTTGTGGGTATCAGAGAAACACGGTCGCTTAAGGGTATATTCCCCTCTACCAGTTCATGAATGGCCGGTACGGATTCGGCGACGATAACGGCCAGGGTATCATCGGACAGGCTGTCCCATCCCGGTCGCGATACCGCCAGTTCCTGTCGGTGGGTTCCGGCCAGTTTGCCGGATGGTCCGTAGGCCGCCCAATCGATATTTAACCAGACCACATCACCACCGCTGGTGGCTTCCTCAATCCAGCCTGCCAGCACGGGATTGATACCATCTGCCACATTGGCAATACGCGCCGGATAGCCTGCCTCACGTAGGCCCCAGGCAACTTTCCTGGATAACGTATTCCCGATTGTGGGCGATGCCCCGGTCAGTGGCAGGATCAGCAACGAGCGCGGTATCTGAACCACGGTCGGTTCCTCCGGCGTGCTAGAGGGCAGGTACTCGATCAAGCTGCGCGACATCTCGCACGCGGATAGGCCAAGGGTAGCCACAATCAAGGCCCCCATCATCAACCACCTGGAAAAAATACGACATCGCATGGCGTGAATGGTACCGAAGCAACACTCTACCGGGCAAGCTGCTTATTCTTTGGTCAGGTCACGCTCAATGATGGCCAGCACGGCATCTGCCCCGCCCATGGCGGCATACTGGGCCGTTTTACCCCAATTCTGATGCAGGGTTCCGCGCGCAATATCATTTCGTTGGGTAATACGGCCGAGCTCTTTGCCCTCTGCATTGCTGACAACCCACAGAATCGTTACGTGTTCCGTTGTGGCGTCCAGCACCGATACATCCACAACACCCTGTACGAAGTGGCTGGCGGTTCCGGCCGTCATGGCAAAGGGCAGGGCGGCACGTTTTAACTCGTACAACAAGGCCCGGGTGAGGGCGTTATTGCCATCGCCAGGCGCACCCGTCACGTCATCAACCCAGATACCGAAGTCCACAAAACCCGGATTAGCCCCGGCGATCGGCAGTGAAGGCACCACTGGTGGCGGCACGGCAGGGTACTGTGTGGCGGTATTCTGGTTGGCAACCAGCGGAACCAGATCAGCGGAACTGGCCAATTGTTCCGTCACCTCTTCTTCGGGAACCGGAGCGGGTTCGGGTGTCTGGTCTGATGTGTGGGCAACAATTGAGGGTTGGCCTAGAAACGGTGACAGATCGGCGGCGGTCTCATGCCCGATGGTTTGCAACATGGCAGGCGATCCATAAGCCCAGTCGTCGGGGATTCCGCGTACCTGCTGATTCAGATAGGCGATCTCCTGCCCCTGCGAATTGAATAGGGTCCAATGCAGTGCCGCCACGATGGGTGCGTACTGTTCATCCAGCGTCTCTGTTTTTCCTGATATGACAAAAAGCGCTGGCCTGCCATCGGCAATACGGGCAGGAAACCCCCGCTGGATCAAGGCCGAGACCACGTTGTTCGCCAACAACATGGCCATGGGGTCAGGTTGCCCGGCGGGTCGCTCAACCGCGATTTGGCTGGCGGGAGAAATGGCTGGCGAAACGGTTGGTTCAGGGGTGTTCATGGTGGGTGCGGCAAGCTGTGCCGTCGTGCAGCCAGCCACAATCAACACAATGAAAAGGGGCAACCAGTTCCAACGTGCCCGCGCCTGTATCGATGTCAGGAAAGTACGCACGTTGCCAACGATACCAGTATGAGCAGCAAGACAATGACCGTTAGGTGCGGCATTCATTGAAACCTCAGCTTACTTTACCACCAGATCCAGCGACGCCGATGACAGGCGTTCGTTGCCGCCTTCGGTCACCAGCACGGTTTCGCCCAGCGTCATGGCCAACTCGGAATCACTATCGGCAATGATCATGTGCATAAACACCACCATACCCGGCTCAAACACCACCGGATTGCGCTCGTACATCATGGGCCAGTCCATCCAGTTGGGCGCAAATGTGGTGCCAAGGGAATAGCCACATGCCTTCAGGCGGTGTTCGGACAATCCATGACTGTCCAACATGTCTGCATGGGCCTGAAAGGCGTCACCATAGGTGTTACCAGGCGTCATCTTTTCGCGCACGGCTTCCAGTGCATCGCGGGATGCTGCGTACAGGTCCAACTGCCGCCCGGGCGGCTTACCAAAACACATGGTTCGCATCATGGCCGCGTGATAGTGGCGATAGACACCGGCCCACTCCAGGGTCAACTGGTCCTGGGCGTCCAGATCACGTCGCCCGGAATAATAACGACACAACAGGGCGTCGCGGCCTGACCCTACAATGAATTCATTGCCGGGATAATCGCCGCCGCCTTCAAACACGGCACCCTGCATGGCGGCCAGCACAGTTCCTTCGCTGACGCCCGGCGCGGCCACCTGAATGGCCGCATCCCAGGCATCATCACCCAGTTGTCCGGCCCGGCGAACGTAGTCGATTTCTGCCGGGCTTTTAACCACGCGTAATTTAGTAACCAGTTCAGACGCATCGGTGAGCGTACAAAACCCGTCGAGGGATGCCTGAAGGCGCTGACCATTCCGCGCGGTTAACCCGTAAGATTCCCATTCCACGCCCAACCGCTTACCCTTACAGCCGTGCTCATCCAAAATGGCTTTCAGGTCGTCGGAAGGATTGGCGTCCGGTGCATCTGGCCATACACGGATATCGTCAATCATCGAGGTGTGCCGTGCCTGGCGTAGATCAGGCGCACGTGTGAGCAAGGTCATGGTGCCATCTGCGCTTAAGTACAGACATTGGAAGAACACGTATCCGAAGGTGTCGTATCCGGTCAGGTAGAACATGCTTTCCTGGCGAAAGATAAGCAGGCCGTCCAGGCCATCCCGCGCCATGGCGTCACAGCTATTCTGACGGCGCATCGCTAACTCTGATTTGCTGAAATGTAAGGCCATATATGTTTCCCTGTTTCCCCGGTCCCCGGTTTTATCGATCAAGCAGAATAACAGATATCTGCCTGCCGTAATCTGATTCGTTGCGGTGTGTCATGCGGCGGTAACTGAAATATTCGTCTTCGTCGGTATAAGTATCACCCGCCGTATCTTCGATCATGCCCACGCCGGACTTTGCCAGCCGGGTCAGCACGTATCCGGTCAGATCAAATTGATAATGCCCATCACGATCACCGGGCAAAAAGAACTGGGTGTTTTCTTCGGCCAACTCGACAATCTGTTGGCGCATATCGCTGGCTACTTCATAGGAAGCGAAGCGTATGCAAGGCCCGGTACAGGCATAGATATCGGACCGCTCTGATCCCAATTCCTCCATGGCTTCAATGGTGGATTCCAGGACACCACCAACGGCCCCTTTCCATCCGGCATGGGCCGCGCCAATTACTCCACCGGTGGAATCGGCAAACAATACGGGTACGCAGTCGGCGGTGAGAATACCCAACCCGATACCCGGCTTATCCGTGACCATAGCGTCGGCTTGTGGGGCATCGCCATGTTTCCAGGGCGCGGTTACGTGTACGGCGTCGGGTGAATGTATCTGATAAAGCGTGACCAGCGATCCAGTATCCAGATCAAGGGACTGCTCTACCTGCGCCCGGTTTTTCATTATCGATTCCGGATCGTCATCGGATCCCGGCCCACAATTCAGGCCCGTGTACAGCCCTGTACTGTGCCCACCTTCACGGGTGAAAAAGCTGTGGCGGACGCCATGAATATTGGAAATGATACTGGAAGAAGGCATCAGCTCTTTTACCCTAAACCGGGTAGCGGCGCCAGTTCTGAGGGCGATACCCCCATCACTTTGAACAGTTGCCCCATTTGGTCCGGATTGACGAGACGGTCGATGCGGGCAGCCACATCCTGGCCTTGCTCAAAGCTGCTGGCGGCGTCGGCCAGTTGCTTGGCCCGGACGCTCACGCCCAGCGCATTGAGGAATGTGCCTTGCTCCATAACTGGACTACACGTGGCACCAGCGTCCTGTGCAACCAGGCGCAAGGCGCCGAAATCTACATGGGCGGTCAGGTCTTGCTCACCCGGATTATCCAGCACGTCCGTGAATTTGTGATCCTGCACCGCTTGCAAGGTCTCACCCACCGCCGTGACCGCATGGCCGTAATCGATGATCAGGGCGGCACCACCCGATTGTATCAGCCGGTCGCTGAGGGTGTGCATCACGCGCATGCCCATGGGCGAGGTTTCGATCAGGGATTGGCCCATGTTTTCATCTGGGGCATGGCGTACCGAGTCCGGGATAAAATGGGGCTTGGTGTCCTGATCGGACAGTATGAACCGCAGGCCGTTCTTGTCTTCGTTCAGGTCGACCAATCGTTCGCGCCAACCACCCAGCACGCGTTGGAACTGGCGCACGGGCAGGGCATCGAAAAATTCGTTGGCGATGCAGATCACCGGACCGTCCGGGATTTGCGATAAATCGCGGTGCCAGCCACAGGTGGCGAAACCCTCGGCGGCAAGGGCCTCGCGCTGGCGGTCCATGAGCACCGGACTGGTCTCAATTAAATGAATGTTTGCGGCGGCATGGAAGTCGCCAACTTTACGGGTCGCGCGCACCGCATCGGCCATGAGGGTGCCGCGGCCGGGGCCCATTTCCACCCACCGGAATGTATCGGGGCTACCCAGGCTCTCCCACACACTGGCACACCACAGGCCCAGCAGTTCACCGAATACCTGCGATATTTCAGGGGACGTGGTGAAATCGCCACGCGCACCCAATGGGTCGCGGGTGATGTAATAGCCATGGTCTTTGTTGCCCAGGGCTTCTTCCATGAATTGAGCAACGGTCAGCGGCCCATCACGGGCTATGCGACCGACAAGGTGGCCGAAAAGGGGGGTCATGTTTTCTTTGCTGGTGATCCGTGACGCATGGCGTACAGGATAAAGCCAACACCAACTAAAATCATGGGGATAGATAACATCTGACCCATGGTTGAGCCGCCACTCAGTAAACCGATATGAGCGTCCGGTTGGCGGAACATCTCAACAATAGCGCGCGCGATACCATAGCCCGCCATGAACACGCCGGTGAGGATGCCGGGCCGGGATGTTACGCGGGGCAGGCGTGTGAGCATCATCAAGATCACAAACAGCACAAGACCTTCCAACGCCGCTTCATACAATTGGCTGGGATGACGGGGGTAAGGCCCGCCGTTAGGAAAAATCACGGCCCATGGTGCGTCGCTGGCGCGGCCAAAAAGCTCACCATTGATAAAGTTGGCGATCCGGCCAAAAAACAATCCAATCGGCGCGGCACAGGCCAATAAGTCGGCGAACAGCAATAGCGGTATCTTGTGCTTTCGGGTGAACAGGATGGTGGCAACGACCACACCGGTGAACCCGCCGTGGAACGACATACCGCCTTGCCAGACAGCAAAGATACTGGCCGGGTTTTCAAGGTAGAATCCGAACTTGTAAAACAGCACATAGCCAAGACGCCCACCCAGAATGACGCCGACGGTGGCCCAGGTGAGGAAATCATCCGTATGGTCGCGTGTTACCACACCGCCTGTGCGCATCGCCAGTTTGCGCATGAGCAACCAGCCCAGAATTAAACCGGCCATGTAGGCCAGTGAATACCAACGGATCGCGAACGGTCCGAGTTGGATCAGAACAGGATCAATGGCTGGAAAAGCGAGGGTCAAAAACATTATCGGTAAGGATCGTCAGTGTGCAGGTAATCGCGCACGTAGAGGGCAATGCCAGCTTCCAGCGACGTGGCTGGTTTGTCATACCCGGCGGCGCGCAGCTTCGCCATATTAGCCTGGGTATAGTACTGGTACTTGTCACGGATGGCTTCGGGGGTTTCTACGTAGTTTACGGAAAGCTTGGTATTCACGGCTTCATAGACCGCCGTGGTCAGGTCAAGGAAGCTGCGGGCTTTACCCGATCCGCAATTGAACAGGCCGCTGACTTCGGTGTTGTCCAGCAACCACATGACAATATCCACACAGTCGCCAACCCAGACAAAGTCGCGCAACTGTCCGCCGTCTTCGTAATCCGGGTTATGGGATTTGAACAGGGTGGCGGGTTCGCCCGCGGCGGCGTGGGGGTAAACTTTCGATACCACGCTCTGCATATTGCCTTTGTGATACTCGTTGGGGCCATACACGTTGAAGAATTTGAGGCCAGCGCATTGCGGTGGTTGAGGCTCGCCCTCGTCGATCATACGGGCGATGCGGCGGTCGAACAGGTTCTTGCTCCAGCCATATGCATTCAGGGGCTCCAGGGATGCCATAAAATCGCGCGACTCATCATCGTCAAAGCCCTGTGCGCCATCCCCGTATGTGGCGGCGGATGAGGCATAGATGAACGGCACGCTGTTTACCGCGCACCATGTCCAAAGCCCCATGGACAGATGGAAATTCGTCTCGATGATCAGATCAGCGTCGGTTTCGGTGGTCGACGATATGGCCCCCATATGAATGACGGCTTCGATTTGATCGGGTGTTTCTTCCAGAAAATCAGCTAGGTCACTCGGGTGGATCACATCGATCAGATCACGGGTGGCGATGTTGCACCATTTGGCTTGATCGCGCAGCCGGTCACAGATCACCACACGGGCGTTTCGCTCGTCCAGTGCCGCAACGATGTTGGAGCCGATAAAACCGGCACCACCGGTGACCAGATAAATGCCGCGATCAGAAAGGTCTGACATATTCCCCCAATACCGTGAATACGTTAACGATGTCGAACTTCGTTGCGATTTATAAGCCTCATCATGGGATGGGGCAAGATTCTCTACTCTTCAACATGGGTAGCCTTGATCCTGATTGCAACGTACATTGCGGTCAGAATGTTCATATAAACGTGGATAACTTTGCATCGCCATGGTCAAGCCAACACCACAAGAACTGCAACAAATTATCAATCAGGCGCAGCAACACCACAGCGCTGGCCGCTTGCAGGAGGCCGAAGCCGGTTACCGTCAGGTTCTGGCCCAGGATGAAAATAATCCCGTGGCGCTGAACCTGCTGGGCACAATTGCACATCAAACCGGCAATCACGCGGCGGCAGAAGAGCTGATCGCGCTGGCCGTCCAACGTGCCCCCAAATTCCATGAGGCTGCCTATAATCGGGGCGTGGTTTAACGCCACCAGAAGAAGCTGGACCAAGCCCGCGTCAGCTTCGAGCGCACCATCGCCCTGAAAAAAGACTATATGGAAGCGCACTATAATCTGGGTCTTGTGGCCAGTGATCAGGGCCGGGTGCCTGATGTGATTAAAAGCTTTCGCAAGGCGCTGAAGCTGCGGCCGGAATTCGTACCGGCGCACGTAAACCTGGGCAATGCCTTCATGCGATTGGATCAGGTAGAGGACGCGGCCAAGAGTTACAAAAAGGCCGTAAAACTGGAACCTTCATTGGCGCTGGCCCACAACAATCTGGGCAATGCGCTGGGTATGCTCGGCCAGAATGACGAGGCTATCACCTGTTTCCATACGGCCATTGATCTGGACCCCAACTATCCAGACCCCCAATATAATCTGGGCAGTGCTCTGAAGGATGTTGGACAGTTCACCGAAGCGGAAGAGAGCTTTCGGCAATCACTCGCCCTGAAACCGGGCTACGCGGCGGCGGTCAAAAACCTGATTCCTATCTGTGATGTGGCCGAAGATGCTGAGTTGATAGCCACCGCCGAAACATTACGCGCCAATCCGGACGTGGGCTGGGAAGATCGCATGCTACTGGATTTAGCTTTGGGTGACGTATACGAAAAACAGGCGCGGTTTGAAGATGCAGCGTCCAGTTTCAGGGCCGCCAACATTCTGAAACGAGAACACACGCCTTATGACCTGGCCGTCCATGCTGACAAATGTGCCAGGATCATGGAAACTTACGCGCCCGATATGTCTGATCGGTCAGGCGCAGCAGGGTGCGCGGATAACACGCCGATCTTTATAGTGGGTATGCCCCGGTCCGGTACCACGCTGGTGGAACAGATTTTGGCCAGCCACCCGGATGTATACGGTGCCGGGGAATTGACGCACTTGCGTAGCGTTGTGGGTGACGATGTACGGGCGCCTGATGACCCGGCCGCCATGGGGGCAGATTATGTGAGCAAACTTCGTCATATCAATAAAGATGCTCCCCGTATCACCGACAAGATGCCGGATAATTTCCTTCGGCTGGGCGCAATCCGGCTGATGCTGCCCGAGGCCGGATCATCCATGTGACGCGGGGTGCCATGGATACGTGCTTTTCCATCTATGCCAAACATTTCCCGGGCAGCTTGCCTTATGCCTATGATCTGGAAAGTCTGGGTGGGTACTACAAGCTGTATGAACAGATTATAGCCCACTGGAGTACCGCCGTGCCGGGGCAATATCTGGACCTGAGCTATGAGGATTTGATCAAGGAGCCTGAGGCCCAGATCAGGCGATTGCTGGATTACTGTGACCTCACATTTGTTGAGGACTGTCTGAACTTCCACCAGACCAAACGCACGGTCCAGACCGCCAGTGCCGCGCAGGTGCGCCAACCTGTCTATACTTCATCCATTGGACGTTGGCGGCGGTTCGAGACGTTGCTTGAACCGCTGAAGCAGATCGTCAGCCCATAAAAAAACGGCCCCACAATGTTTATGGGGCCGTTTTTGTTTTAAGTGCTCTGAATTCAGATCAGTGCTGATCCGCCC
>Ga0233427_10000398_pt1 | contig 56711 bp, 43 predicted proteins | sample SI_118_April2016_5_FD_179885 | JGI IMG/M metagenome (GOLD analysis project Ga0233427, IMG submission 179885) | Seawater microbial communities from Saanich Inlet, British Columbia, Canada - SI_118_April2016_100_MG | ecosystem: Environmental > Aquatic > Marine > Inlet | place: Canada: British...
ATCGTAGGGTCCGACCTTCGGGATGAGCATGTCGAGCGGGATGTTGTCTTCGGGTTGCGCCACGTAGTTGAAGCGCGAGTAGTCCATGAGGGTCGAGACGTGACTGCCTCCCATCCGCTCGAGGAAGCTGGCGCTTCGGAGTGAGTCCGCCGGATACATGGCGGAGGCCTTCATGTTGTGGGGAAAGCCGATGGAGTGACCGATCTCATGTGTCACGACGTACTCGACCAATTTGCCCATCAAGGAGTCGGGCAGCGGCAGAGTCTGGGCACGTTCGTCAAGCGGCCCGACCTGGATGAAGTACCAGGCCTTCTGCAGGTCCATGATGTTGTGGTACATGTTGACCTCACCCTTCAGGATCTGACCTGAACGGGGGTCTACGATCTGTCCACCTGTGGCATTCGCGACCGTAGATGGGCGCCAGTAAATAACCGAATTCCTCGCATCGAAGAGCGAGAAGTCCGGGTCCTCGGCTGGTGTTGGGGCGATACGCCCGAAGATCGCGTTGCTGAATCCCGCCTTCTCGAAGGCGGACTGCCAAGCGTCCACACCGCTCTGGATCCACGGCTTGAGCCAGTCTGGCGTCGACGGGTCGATCCAGTAGACGATGGGCTCGACCGGGTCAGAGATCTCAGCGTTCGGGTTCTGCTTGTCCAGGCGGAACCGGTGGATGAAGCGCACCTGCTCCAGCCGGTTGTCCGGTCGAGAGAAGTCGTACGACCGGCTCGAGTTGAATCCGACACGGTCGTCGTGCCACCGCGGCATCATGGGGTCTTCGGGGAGCCGGGCCATGCTGAAGAACTTCTTCACCGTCTGGAACTGATTGCTCCCGCTGCCTCCACGTCCACCACCCGGAGGGCCTCCACGTCCGCCAGTTGCGGCCGGAGCAGCGGAGCCACTCTGCGTGACTTGGACGTTTACCGCATCGCCGAACGACCAAAAGTCCTCAACCCAACTCCGACCGGCGTTGATGCCGTCGATGGGTCCGAACTGGGGGATGTTCGAGATGAATAGGCTGGAGACGTCCACCACGGCCGATCCGTCGTCGTTGAACGCTTCCACGCTGAGCCGGGCGAGGACGGGGCCCTTACGGAAGCCCGAAATCTGGCCCCAAATCGGCGAATCCTCGTCCGCGATCACGTCGTACTCTTTCGCGCGCAGCACCACATGTTCGTCGTTCAGCTCCCACTGCACGATCAAGCGTGGTCCGCCTCCGAAAAACGAACCCGGATTCTGAAGTGTGGACTCCACGGATCGTTGAATCAGCAGCATCTCCACATTGAGTTCGGACGTCGGGATCTCGAAGTAGAGCTTGTCATCCACCTCGTGCACATCGAACATGCCCAACTTGGTGACAGCATCTTCCGTGATGACCTCGGAGTATTCTTTGGGACCGTCCGAACTCGCCCCGTCGTCACCACCACCACCGCGTCCGCCGCCACCACCACCACGTTGCTGAGGCGCTACCACGGGTGTCGTCAGGGAGAACGCGGCCTGCGGGACCAGTAGCGAAGCACTGGTAACGAGGGCGACGAGAAGGATCTGAGCAAGTCGTTTCATGGTGCGGGAACCGGGAGTCGTTGTGTCGATCGTGCTGCTGCGAGTGCGCAGGGTAGAGGCGCTTTACACTCCCAGCAAGGCGATCGCGACTCTCCATGCCGTGTTGTCGTGCCACGCATCGATGAGGGCCAGGACTCCTACTTCGGCGAGATCCTTCGGTCCCTCGTCCGAGTCGAACTTGAAGAGGTCGGGGAGGTCGGACGCCTTGACCGGTGTGTCGGCTACATACATCTGCCAGGCCCCGGCCTCGAGGTACAGTTGGAGTGACACGCGCGAAGACATGGACGGAGGGACAAGCCAGGTGTGTTCGCCGATCCTTTGCCAGCCTTCCACTTCGGCGGGCTCCGGTTCTTCCTGGCTCGTGACGTAGATATTCCCGGGAAGGCCGCGCAGGGCTTCCATGATCTCAATCTGGGCATCGAGCAGCGTGTCTTGCGGCTTGGGACCCAGGTGCCACACACCTTCCGCGATGACCTCCGCACCCTGTGGCTTCAGTCCAGCACGGAAGGCAGCAGGCTCCAAAGAGGGACGGTATGAGTGGCCCTTCTCTCGGAGCTCAACGTTGTCCTCGGTCGGATGGAGCCCGCCGCCCGCGAAGACCCAGCGATATCGCGCGGTATCCGCGTTACCGCACGCCGAACAGGGTCGCATGTCTCCGTCCCGGAAAGCGATCTGCACACCGCTTGCTGTCGCGCGCGCCATGACATCGGCTCGTGATTCCGCCGCTCCAGTGACCTGACCGGACAACAGCGTCGCGACCAGTCCACCGGGATCTTCTAGGGTAGAGTCCGCGACGGAGGCCGGGACCAGAATGCGCGCTGCCCACCACTCGATGTCTTGGTCAGAAATCTCCCCGTGGCCACAGAACAGACAACGCGATCCTTCGATGGGTGGATCGGCGGGGTGGACCCAGTCGGCGCTGAATCGCTCATCCGTGATTTCGACGGCCAACTGGTAGATCCGTTCGCCGAGCACAGCGAGAAGGCGGTTCGCCCACGGTACTTCCTGCTGTTCCAGCGCGTGACCATTCGCTGGATCGAGGATCAAGTCGTTGAACGAGCCCATGCCACCGTAGGCGTCGAGCACGGTCGGGCTCAGGCCGCTCACAAGTGTCGTCTTGAGGTGGTCTCGGGCCCACTTGAGCCAGCGCGCCTCCCCGGAGTGCTCTAGGAGTCGGACGAGGCCCGCGAGTGCCTTTTCGGCCCGCCGGTCTGGCTGTTCGGTCATGGTGTCAGCAGCTCCACGGGGCGGTCCAGCCAGGTGCGAGGGTTTCCGGCCGCGACACAGGGGCAATCAGGATCGCACCGGGCGTTCCGAAAGTCACGGGCCGGCGCCGCAGTTACTCCTTCAGTCGCTTTAGTCTGCAATGTACCTTGTGACCATGATCAGTCTTCATCCAATCGGACGCACCGCGCGGGCGACCGCGCGCCGCTTGAGTCTTCTCGCTGCCTGTGTCGTACTCGCGTGCGGGGAAGGCAGTGGGACGGATGTCGCAACGATCTCTGTCAGCGTTCAGCCGACCGCTGCGCTCATCGTCGGGGTCGGCCGATCAGCGGACTTCGACGCCGTCGCCCGAGATGCTTCGGGCGCCCTCGTGTCGAGAACGCCGTTGTGGAGCTTGGCCGATCCTGAGGTCGCCTCTGTAGGGGTCAACGGAGTGATCACTAGTCTCGCGCCAGGGAAGACGACGGTGTCCGCGACGATCGATGGTGCGACGGGAACCGCGCAGCTCGAGGTCTACGTCCCGGAGGACGTCGCTGTCTATGAGCCGGGTGTCAGCTACTTCGGCCGCGGCCAGTATGTCGAGTACATCCCCGGTGAACTCCCGGTCGTCATTTCGTCGCCGCACGGAGGGGCGCTCACCCCGAACGAGATCCCGGACCGTACCTATGGTACAATCGGCTCCGATCGGAACACAGCAGAACTGACGGAGGCCGTGCGAGAGGCACTCATTGAACTGACCGGGTACGCCCCCTACGTCATTATCTCCCGCCTTCAGCGGGCCAAGCTCGATCCCAATCGCGAGATCGTCGAGGCCGCCCAGCAGAACATTTACGCAGAGCAGGCGTGGCACGAGTTCCAGGACTGGATTTCGATGGCCCGGGTCGATGTCGAAGAGCGCTTGGACAGGGGCATGTACTTCGATATGCATGGTCACGGCCACGCGATCGACCGACTTGAACTGGGATACCTCTTGGGGGCGGACGAGCTGAACCAGGCTGACGCATTGCTCAACTCGCTGGCGGCAGTCGCGAGTTCGAGCATCCGTGACCTGGGCCGTGACTCGTCGCTTCCGTTCTCCCAACTCCTACGCGGGCCGCTGTCTTTCGGAGGATTTCTACAGGGGGAGGGTGTGCGTGCGGTGCCAAGCCCTGGCGATCCGAGTCCGGGGGCGGAGCCATACTTCACAGGCGGATACAACACCCGGAGGCACGGGTCGCGGACGGATGGGGAGTTCATCAGTGGCATACAGATCGAGCATCATTTCGATGGGCTGCGCGATACCGAGGAGAACCGAAGGGCCTATGCCGCGAAGCTCGCCCGGGTCATTCGCGCATTCATGCTCGAACACTACGGGTTCTTCGAGCCGGTAGGCGGCTGAAGTTACGGTCCTCTCGACACGCGGATGAGGTCAGGTTCCGCCGACATCGTCCCCGCGGCTTTGGGCTGTAGCATCATCGCCCTCTCTGACCCAGACACCCCGTAGCCAGTCGACGACGAGGGCCATCTCTGCCTCGGTGAGGATTTCGTCCATGCCGAATGCGGGCATGTCGTCATTGTCTTCGCCGTAGTAGTCAGCGTGCCCCGGGTCGTGAAGCATGCCGAGCATCCAGGTCCGTGACCCCCATCCGGTAAGCTCGGGGCCGCGCTGTTCCTGATTCACACCATGGAAGACGTGGCAATCCGTGCATCCGATGCTCTCGCTGCTCATGTCGAGTCGCCCTTGTTCGATCTCTCGAGAGTCGCTTGCGTCGAGTAGCGCTTGGCTTGGCAGCTGCGCCTCAGCGGAGAGAGCTTTGATGACCCGTTGCAGTTGAGCCACCTGGCTGTCGTCATAATTTGCGATCCTGCGCTCAACCACGCGCGACATCGCCCCCCGTCGGTGTGATGTGCCGCCGAAGTAGGCTGGCGACCCGAATTGTTCGGGGTCGAGCATGCCCTCGAGCCAGGCACGGCTCCCGAAGCCCGCCAGGTCCGGGGCGGACTGCGTGTCGGTTGGTGTGCCTCCCAATCCATCGAGGCCATCCACCCTATGACATCCAGAGCAGTGTGTGGAGAAGATCCGGGGACCTTGGGTGAGTGGGTCGGCGCGGAGCAGGGCCAACCCTCCTGCCGCCGGGATCCCGTGCTGGGCCGTGACCAAGATGTCCATACGCTCTGCCTGGGCGTGTGACTCGGCGGTCGCCGCCGCGTACTCAGGGTCTGCGCCGTCCTGGATCATTGCGAGGCGTGTCAGCCCCGCCATCGTAACCAGCAAAGCTGCGAGCGTTGCCAGATTGAACCGGTGCCCCCATCGCCATCGGGCGATGATCGGCATCGCTGCGAGGACGGTGAACACGAGGCCTGGAACGAGGTGTGCACCCACCACTTCGAGTCCTGCAGGGAAGTACTTCAGCCATTGGAAAAGAAAGAGGAAGTACCACTCAGGTCTGGCGGCAGCGTATGGTTCGGTTGGGTCGGCCGGGGCTCCCAGATCGGCGCCGCCGGTTGCCCACACGACGGCGAGCACCGCCAGCATCACGGCGAGAGAGGCCACTCCGTCACGGAGGACCTGCTCCGGCCAAAACATGCCGTCCGGAGCATCTTTGGTATTGGCCGTGGTCACGCCGTGTCGGCGAAAGAGGTAGACGTGGCCGACGATCATGAGGACCAAGAGGCCCGGTAGGACACCTGCGTGCAGCGCGAAGAATCGAGTGAGGGTTAGATGCCCATAGTCGACGCCCCCAATCAACAGGCGTTGCAGGCTCTCTCCCACGACCGGAGTCATGGCAGCGATGTTGGTGGCGACCTTGGTCGCCCAATACCCCTTCTGGTCCCAAGGCAGGAGGTAGCCGGTGAGTGACAATCCCAGGACCACGAGCAGGAGCCCGAGCCCGAACCAGAAATTCACCTCGCGCGGAGCTCGGTAGGCGCCGTCGATCACGACCTGCATGAGATGGACGACAAGCAGGATGATCGTGGCCTGGGCCATGTAGTGGTGGATGCCCCGGAGGACCCAACCGCCAAGCATCTGGTGCTGAATGAAGTAGACGCTCTCCCAGGCGCCTTGAGCGTTAGCGCTGTAGCTCGCCCAAAGCACGAGGCCGGTAACGAATTGGACGACGATGGCAAACGTCAGAGTGCTGCCCCACACATACCGCCAACGGGCACCACCTGGGATCCGCTCGAAAAGCACCGCACGAAGGAGCGTTCTGGCTCCGGTGCGATCGTCGAACCAGTCGAGGAGTGCTCTCATTGCACCGGGGTCTTTACGGTATGGCCCGCCTGAAAGCTCTGGAAGCGGACCCATATCTCGTCACCATTTCGCACTTCGACCTGCAGCGAGTCCATATCTCTGGGACTGGGACTCGCCGGGTCGTCGATGACTCCGGCCAAGTCGAACGAACTCTTGTGACAGGGGCACGTGAAACCGGGCCGGTCCTTCGCGATCCCCACGAAGCAGCCTGCGTGCGGACAGACGACGTTCAGAGCGTGTACGTCCTCTCCGACCTTTCGCAGATAGACCGCCCCGATGGGTGCGTCGCGGTGGATCGTCCACGCGTCGGTGAGGTCCGCGGTGATCGTGAATTTCTTCGGTGTGCCGTCGTTGGGGAGTACGGCCAGTGTGGTCACCCGACTCATTCCCGCCTCATTCCGTTTGCGTCGGAGAGGGTCCAGGAGAGACGTGGCACCTGACAAGACCGGCACGAGCGCGGCAACGGTCCCGACGAAGACGGCACTCATGCCCGCCAAGAAGGTTCGGCGCGGCTGTACCGGTGGGTTCTGTGTTTCCTCGTCCATAGCGGTCGTGTATTGAGTCGGGGGGTGAAGCTGGACTCGAATCGATGGCCGGCGGGTGGGAGAGAGCCGAAAAACGAACCCTAGCCTGAGGGTCGACTCCTCATTCGGCAAGCCCGCTGGCTCGATGGTGGTTCCCGGTCCAAGATTCGTGTTACGCCCACTTTTATGAAGCTGAGGACACTCCATGTGTAGCCTGTTTGCTGCTGTCTTTATCGTATTTGTCTCGCTTGGATCAGCCTCGGCACAGGAGTCTGTGCTGCTGACCCCCGACCGCGTGTTCGATGGCGAACAGATCAGAGAGGGGTGGTCGGTCCTCGTGCGCGGAGGTGCCTGATCGGTCCACCCAAGAGCCTGCGATGCCAGAGTCGGCGGCCGCTTGCGGCACGAGAGAGGCCGCCCGTTCAATGAGCTCGGCATCAATACCCACGTCTTGGCCCACCGATTTCATATCGGCGAGCGTGAGCCCACCAGTCCCCTCTTTGCCGGGCTGCTGAAGTTCGCTCGCCTTCCTTACAACGAGGGCGAACTCCTCATCGGAGTATCTACGATCGCTGATCGTGCTACTCCTGGTCGTGGACAGGGTCTGCCGTGAATACGAGGTAGGCGACAAGTAGCTTCTCTGGGCGGGAGAGGGGCGAAACAAAAGGGGCGGCAGGCCGAAGCCCACCGCCCCTCATGAAGACCGAGAATCAGTCGGCGATCAGCCGCCCGACTTACCCCCTCTTCCCCGGAAAGGGTGACGCCCCTCGCGAGTCGTTAGATCGATCTCCACCGACTCACCGTTCACAACAGCGCTAGCTGTTTCGTCACCATCGAACGTGATCGTCATGGTCATCGACTTCGTCTCCGTGCCGTCTGCATCCGTCCGCGTCGACTCCATAGCATGAGTGATCGTGCCAGAAATCGGGTAACGCGGGTCGGAGCCCGGAATGGGCACCACCACGTCGTTGTAGGTGATCGAGCCGGTCATCTCGTACGAACGGTTACCCTCGTCGGTGTGCCGGCTGCGACTGATCTTGCTCTCGCCTGTCCCGTTCACCGTACGGTGGGTTTCCTCACCTTCCAGCCCAGTGAGCGTCATGGTTCGCACTCGGTAGACCGAGGCGGCCCAGTTCTCGCGACTGACATCACCGCCTACCTCGGTCACGACCTCGATTCGTTCGGTCGTGAGGTCGTCCAATTCGGCTTGTTCGTTACCGACCGCATCGTAGAAGGTCCTCTCGACGGTTCCCGAGCCTGCATGGCCCAATCCACGGCGGCCACCGGCTCGACCCACCGCCTTTCCGGGTCCTCCCATCGCGCGTCCCATCTCGGCACCGGGTGCCCCGAAGCCGAACGGTTGAGCCCAGGTGTTCACGTCCTCGAGCGCAGCGTCAGCCGCAACGAGGGCCATGTCGCGCAGTACCGGATCATCAATCGACTCGATTCCGGTCATACTGTCGCATGCACTGATCGCCACTACGGCGGCCAGGGCCATCCCGACTGGGGTGAAGCCGGATCGTCTCATTCGCATTTTCTCGCCTTTCTCTTGATGTGGGGTTCGCACCTCCCCTTCCGGACCTTTGACGCCTGTGTATATAAAGATGTTAAATGTGGATGTATGTGCCACATGGCGCGCGCTGCGTCGAGTCCTCACCCCCGCCCGATCTCCTCAGCCGCCCGCAGCGACAGAGCCGAGAACGTCAGCGTGCCGTTGTTACATCCACCGGACACGTGCGTCGGTGCACCAACCACGAAGAGGTTTTCGTGATCGTGTGCGCGGCCCCATGAATCGACGACGCTCGTGCCGGGGTCGTCGCCCATGCGGCAACCTCCTGCCGGGTGGTCCTGAGTCGAGTCGACGGAGGTCCGCAGAACCCGTCCGCCACCAGCCCGCGCTACGCGCTCGAAGTTCTCACTCAGCCGGTCCTCGGTGTGCGCCCGTAGGTCACGAGACGCAGGCGCGTCCACGAATTCCAGATTGGGCATCGGGTCGCCGAATCGGTTCTTCCGAGACGAGTCCAGAACGATACGACTCGAGCGGTCCGGGATCACGTCGTAGTAGGAACGGAGCCGGGCGGTGCCCGTGGCTGTCCGCGACCGCCAGTCCGCCATGACCTCGTCGCCCAACATCAGTTGGCCGTCGGACCCTCGCATGCGTGGCCCCCGTCCCGTTGCGGACTCCCAGACCCGGAAGTCACTGCGCACGTAGCGCCCATTAGAGAGCCCCGGCCCGCCGGGAAGCTGAGGGCGTTGGAAGTACTTCGAGATCAGGCTGTGACCGTAGTACATGCCCGGCAGGAGCCGCATGGGCAGCTCGACCGTCGCGCTCACTGCGCGGTGGCCCGTCATGTAGCGACCCAGGGTACCGGATGAATTAGCGAGCCCGTCCGGGAATCGATCGTTGGCAGACAACATGAGGAGATGTGGCGACCACGTATACCCGCCCGCCAGTACGAACTTGCGAGCCCGGTACACGATGTCTGTGTCCGGATCGTCGTAGCTCCGTCCAATGGCTGCGAGAATGCGATCCGAGCCGGCTTCGAGCTCGAGGCGCCGAATGAGCGTGCCTGTCTGAAGCCGAATGCGCTCCGCGGCCAAGAGTTGTGCGAAGGTGAAGTCCGGCGAGTACTTCGCGCCCGTTGGGCAGATGTTACACGTGTCGCAGCGTGCGCAGACGTTCCGTCCGTTGTACGGCTCGGTGTTCTTCGCGACCGGATTCGCCCAGATCGGGATATCGGCGCCCTCGATCCATTCCTGAAGCCGTTCCAGCGTCCAGGTCAGCGGTACGTGCCGCATGGGGTAGGGTGCCCCACGCGGATCGAGTGCACTCGGGCCCTGCATGCCCGACACCCCCATGCGTTCTTCGGCCTCTTGGTAGTACGGGTCGAGGTCGTCGTACGTGATTGGCCAGTCCTCGTGCACACCGAACGTCGACTGCAGCTGGAAGTCTTCCGGGCTGTAGCGCGGCACCGTGCCGCCCCAGTGGAGCGCCTGGCCCCCGACCGCCATAGACCGGGACATGATTCCCATCGGGTGTTGGTCGTCGATGTGGTCGTTGTGCCACGGATTCTCGCCGTAATCGATGTACCGCTGGCGAGCGCGGGCGCGCTGGTCCGTCGGGGTCGAGTGCTGGCCAGCCTCGACGATCAGGACGTTGTCATCCGTGTTCGCGGTGAGTTTCTCGGCGACCATCGCCGCGGAGATGCCGCCCCCGATGATGAGAACATCGGTCTCGACCTGACGCGTGCGTCGCGCGCTCATCTTCGGCGCTCCGGTTCAGCCTGCGCTGTATCGATACTTCGGCAGCGACGCTCCGCGATGCGGCGATCATAGCAGCGGTCGATGGCGTCAGGTGAACGGAACCAGTGCGCCATGAGCGCGACCGCGATGTGCTGGGCACGCAGAGGGCTTGGGAGGCCATCGTCGGTGTCGAGGGTTTGTCCTTCTAAGAGTGTGCGCCGAGCGTCCATATCCAGGTCGGCGAAGCCGGTGCTCGAGCGTTGCTGTGCTTCGAGCTGAAGGGCTGCGAGCTGGGCGGTCCAGGCGGGGATGGGGTCCGGAGGGCCATACCGAATCACATCTGTACCATACCCGTGGTTCATCTCAGCGACGGGTTCGTATTCGTCTGCCCAGTATTCGAAGTCCGCCACGGCTTCCTCCCGGGCCCCTGCGCTCAGCTCCGAAGGAAGGACAACCTCTGCGACGGAGCGGAGGAGCGCGGGATCGAGGCGGCGGACCTGTCTTTCGTGGTCCGCCCCATCCATCGGTAACGCAGGCCCGACAACGACGGCGCCTAGCGCAGCGCTGGTGCGCTTAAGGAACGTTCTGCGGTCTTGGGTCATGCGGCTAGTTCCCTTCGGCTTTCAGTCCGGCCGTGAGTGCCCTGTGCGGTTGCTCGCTCCTTGGGGGCGTTTAGCCGTGCGTCAGAGATCTCGATGGTGGTCTTCATAAGGTTAGGCATATTTATGCACCCATAGTCCCATATAATGATTATGGGACAGTGGCTTCGTCGCAATCTGAGGGCAGGTGGCGTGCGGCCCCATACGCGGACGAGACGACTACTCATAGGCGCTCCGAAGTCCCCACTCACCTGAAACGCAACCGGGCCCCACGGATTTGACATGACGAAATGGGGCACGCCGCTTGACTCGATCGCTACCGTCTATGTCAGCGCCCCGAGCACTCATCGGGTGGGCAACGTGGATGACGTAGGACCGACACGGGAATCAACCAAGATGTCAGACTATAAGAGGACTCCAGAGGCTGTGGCTGCTCTGACCCCTGAGCAGTTCCGGGTCACCCAGGAAAGCGGCACCGAGCGGGCCGGCACCGGGCCTTACCTCGATAACAAAGACCCGGGCATCTACGTGGACATCGTGTCCGGGGAGCCCCTGTTCGCCTCGTCGGACAAGTACGACTCGGGCTGCGGTTGGCCGAGCTTCACCAAGCCTGTTCTTGCCGAACACGTGGCTGAGCTCCGTGATGAGACACACGGAATGACTCGCACCGAAGTGCGCTCACTCCACGGCGACAGCCACCTGGGGCACGTGTTCCCGGACGGCCCAGCGGATCGCGGTGGGCTACGCTACTGCATCAATGGAGCCTCGCTACGGTTCGTTCATCGCAATGACATGGCAGCGGAGGGCTACGGTGCCTATGTCGCCCAGGTCGAAGACCTGTCGCCCGACGGCGCCTGACGGCTGAGTACACCTATGCCCTCCGTTGACACATTCCAGTTCGACAACAGTTATGCGGCCGAACTCAAGGGGTTCTATGTGCCCTGGAAGGGTGAGGCCGTACCCGACCCGAAGATTGTCCAGCTGAATACGGAGCTATCGGCCGAGCTGGGGTTGGACCTAGAAGTGCTGGCCAGCCCCCAGGGGGCGGCGTTCTTCGCGGGTGTGGTCGCGCCTCCCGGTGCTGAGCCCTTGGCGCAGGCCTACGCGGGTCATCAGTTCGGTGGCTTCTCGCCGATGCTCGGTGACGGTCGTGCGCTTCTTCTCGGTGAACTCATCGACGGAGACGGCGTGCGCCGGGACCTTCAGCTCAAGGGGGCGGGCCGGACGCCGTTCTCACGCGGTGGAGACGGCAAGGCGGTCCTCGGTCCGGTGCTGCGTGAGTACCTGATTGGTGAGGCGATGCATGCTTTGGGTATTCCGACCACACGCGCTCTCGCAGCCGTCACCACGGGGGATAGCGTGTTCCGCGAGGGTCCTCAGCCGGGTGCGGTTCTGGCTCGGGTGGCCGCCAGTCACCTCCGGATCGGGACGTTCCAGTTCTTCTCCGCACGCCAAGAGATCGAGCGAGTTCGGCAATTGGCGGACTACTCCCTTCGGCGTCACTTCCCCGACCTCGCAACCGACGAGAACCCTTACCTCGCACTGTTAGGTGCAGTGAGCCAAAGACAAGCTGTCCTCGTCGCGAAGTGGCTGTCCGTGGGGTTCGTCCACGGGGTGATGAACACCGACAACATGACCATCTCCGGTGAGACTCTGGACTACGGGCCCTGCGCGTTTATCGACGCGTACGACACCGGGGCGGTGTTCAGTTCGATCGACCAGCATGGGCGTTATGCCTACGGCAACCAACCCGCGATCGCCCAGTGGAATCTCTCTCGCCTCGCCGAGACCCTGCTGCCGCTCATCAACCCGGACGACTCCGAAGATGCGGTCCGGATGGCTACAGAAGAGATCGAACGCTTCATGCCCATGTACCAGGCCTTCTGGCTTGCCGACATGCGGGCGAAACTCGGCCTGAGCCGTGCCGAAGACGGGGACCGTGGGTTGACCGAAGACTTGCTCGCTGTCATGCAGGCCCAGACCGTGGACTTCACCGGGCTGTTCCGTGCCCTGGCCCAAGTGCTCAGAGGAGACACGGCGGTAGCGCACGCGCTGTTCGACGATCCGACCGAGCTAGCGCCGTGGCTAGAGCGTTGGCTGGCCAGGTTGGAGCGCGAGGACGCGGACGCCGAGCTGACCGCCAGCGGGATGGACGGGGTGAACCCCATCTATATCCCCCGCAACCACAAAGTCGAAGAAGCCCTGCAAGCTGCAGCGGACTCGTCCGATTACGAACCGTTCAAGAAGCTTCTAGCCGTACTCGAGAATCCGTTCGATCAACGCGAAGGACTAGAGGGGTACGAAGGCCCCGCGCCCGAGAGTTTCGGGCCGTACAAAACCTTCTGCGGGACCTGATCCGGCTCCGCTTCCCGCTACTCCGGCAACGCAAACGCTACGAGTATCCCGTTCTCCCCTCGGGCACCCGTAGCGATCACCACGAACTGCCGCCCACTCGCGTCTCCATACGTCATCGGGTTGGCATAACCCACCGCAGGCAGCTGCGCACTCCACACTTCCTCACCGCTCGAGGAGTCGAAGGCATACAGCACGTCGCCGCCTCCCGTCAGGAAGATGAGCCCACCGGCCGTTACTACCGGTCCCGCAGCACCCTGAACACCGAGCCTGTCCGGTAGCTCCACACCACGCAGCAACGGGTGGTCCCGCAACTCCGGCCGATCACCCACAGGCACCTGCCATGCGAGTCGTCCCGTACTCATGTCGATGGCTGAAAGTGTGCCCCACGGCGGGTTCGTGATGGGGATGCCTTCGATGCGCAGCGAGCGGTTGGACGCTCTGTCGATCCCGTAGTCGCCTACCGTCCTGGCTGGATCCGGCGCCGCGATCTTGAGTAGGCTCGCCTCCTCGGTCGCCTTTACGAACATGAGGCCGGTCGTCGGGTCCACGGCTGAGCCGCCCCAGTTTCCCCCGCCAATGATGCCCGGCATGGCCAGCGTGCCCTGCATGGTCGGAGGCGTGAAGAGCCCGCCGAACTGCACGCCCCGTGTCATTTCCACAGCCCGACGGCGCAGCTCGGGCGTCAGGTCGATCAAGTCGTCCGGTGTGAATTGCTGCCGCGAAAACGGCTCCGGCAAGGTCGGGAAGGGCTGCGTCGGCGCCGCGACCTCACCCGGCACCTCGCTCCCCGGAACGGCCCGCTCCTCGATCGGCCACACGGGTTCACCCGTCACCCGGTCGAAGACGTATACGAAGCCCGTCTTCCCCACGATGGCCACCGCTTCGATGCTGCGGCCGTCGACCTCTGCCGTATACAACACAGGCGGGGCAGGGAGGTCGTAGTCCCACAGGCCGTGGTGCACGGTCTGGAAGTGCCAAAGCAGCTCACCGGTCCGCGCATCGACTGCGAGCAGTGACTCCGCGTAAAGGTTGTCCCCCAAGCGATGCCCGCCGTAGTAGTCGTTGCTCGGTGTCCCGACGCCTAGGTACACGATGCCGCGCTCATCGTCGAGTGCCATTGGAGCCCACGCGTTGGTGTGGCCGGTGAAGGTCTCCGAGTCACCCTCCCACGTCTCGTTGCCTGGCTCACCCTCCTGTGGGATCAGGTTGAGATTCCATACGCGCTCGCCGGTGAGGACATCGAAGGCCTGCAGCTGGCCGGGTGGGTCGTAGGGATACACGATCGCGTCCCCGACACCGTTCCCCAGGATCACGACGTTCCCGAACACCACAGGCGGCGACGTCTGCGTGTAGTGGAGCGGATTGGTGTGCCAGATCATGTCAGCAGTAAGGTCGATCTCCCCCCGGTATCCGAACGACTCGATCTCCATCCCCGTGGCAGCATCGATCGCGATCAACCGCCAGCGCGAGTTGAGGAAGATCCTGCGTTGCGGCGCACCGGTCTCGCTCTCACCCGTCCACATCGCGATGCCGCGGTGCACGAAGCCGGTGCCGTTTGGCGGCTGCCCAAAGTCCGTGGTGAGAGGGTCGTACTCCCAGATTTCCTCGCCCGTGGAGGCATCAAGCGCCAGCACACGGTTGTAGGAAGTCACCACATACATCGTGTCTGAAACGACGATCGGCGTGACCTCGAACGTCCCGGGGCGCACGGTGGATCCGCGGACGGGAGCTGCTGGCCCTTCGATCACCGTCTCGCCGGTTTCCCACGTCCACGCGACTTCAAGAGATGCCACGTTCGATCGGTCGATGGTCGTCAGCGGCGAGAACTTCGTGCCCGCCTGGTCGCGGCCATAAGCCGGCCAATCAGAGTCGGCGAAGACGCTGGAGACCGCATCTGCAGCGCCACCATCGGGCCCCGCGCACGCGGCCAACAGAAGAGTCAAAATGAGGGCGAAAGATGAAGCGCTTCTATCGAACGACCTCATGACATCTCCTGAGTTAGTTGCCTCCTGGTCCCGTCACATAAGGCGCGTGCTCAAACACCAGGAACGTCTGCGTGGCAGGCAGCTCACCCGCGCGCAGCGTTGTTACATGACCACCCACTCGCTCGATGCCTTCTCGGCCCTCGAGCCATGGATCTACACCGCCCAGATCGCTCGGGCTGTCCGCTTCAACCTCTAGGTCTCCGAGCCTGTAGTGCATCGGGATGACGATCTTGGGCTGAAGCGTCTCCATGATCTCCTGCGTGGTCTCCTGCGACAGGATATGCCACACACCGTCGCCAGGCACCATGAGCACGTCGACACGGCCAAGCCCAGCGACCATGTCAGGCGTGAGCGGCCCGTTGTCGCCGAGGTGAGCGATGCGTAGTCCGCCGGCCTCAATGACCATGGGCGTGTTCAGTTGCCCGAACTCCATTCCGTACGGATCCGCGTGTTTTCCTTCCACGCCGGTCACGGTGAAGTCGCCCAAGATCTGTTCGCCCGGAGAGTCTATCACGGGCACTTCATCCCCCCACGGGAACGGCATCTCACGGTACCGCCCCGCGTCGTGGTCGTAGTGCGGATGTGTGATGAGAATCGCATCAGGATCCACACCAGCCGGCCAGTCATATCCGAGCCACACTCGGCTCGCGTAAGGATCGATCAGCAGTTCGGTCCCGTCTGGCGCGCGCAGCAGGAAGGAGGCGTGCGCGATGTATTCGATCTCGATTCCGGGGGCGGAAGCTTCGACGGCCGCCGCGCCATCGGCGGCTTCAGGCGTCCCGTCCCCGCTGCAAGCTGCGCAGGTGGCGACGAGAAGTACGGCAAGGGGGCGCATCATACCATCGGCTCAGACGGCGAGGTCGAGAGCATTGAGACGTGCCCATGTCCACCAAAGTGGGGCCGCTCCTGACTCTCCAGGGAGGGGTCGCGATATCGAAGGAGGCTCGCGAGGTGCCGTTCGGTCGGTTTGCCGAGTGCCTTGGCCAACTCGGCAGTCTCTTCGTCCAGAATGTCGGCCACCTTATGCGAGGCCACCGGCGTCTTTCCGTCACGCATGGCACTGAGTCGGGCGAGCTGCTCGAGTCCATTCATGAAGCCCGGTACGGCCGCGACGGCACCGGGGGTGTTGTTCAGAAGCTGGCGACCACGCGTGTTGTGCCGGCGCTTCTCGAAGAACCACTCCACGACTGCGACCGTGATCACGATGCCGACCATTTCGGTCCCGAGGTTGATGAGCAGGTTGCCGCGTGGTGTCTCCGCGCCCATGAGGAACGTGACCCACACGGTGAGCCCTGCGGTGCCGAGGAAGCCGGCGGTCACGATCCAACGGAGCATGCGCGGTTTGCCTTTATCCGCCGGTGACAAACACCGGCTGTGTCCACGCCACCCATCCACCCGAGTCCACGATCTTGGCTCGAACGTAACCGACATCGGAGGTTAGGTTGAAAATGGCTGGATTCGCTTCAGTTGCACCGATGATCTGCCCGCTCGACCCAATGAATGTGGTCGTGTATTTGAAGTCTCTATCCTGCTCGATGTGTACCTCGAGGCGAGTTTCGCTCACCATCACGTCTGCGAGCTCCACGCCGGTGCTCGCGTAGAAGTGACCGGCCTCGAGCGCGGTCATGAGCGCGAGCGGTTCTAGGGCCGCTGCTCGGATCGATACCCAGCCTCGGCCCGGGTTCGCGCGGTCCGCGGAGAACTCACCTTGGAAGTGATGTGCGTCGTCCACGGCGATGCCGAAGATGCGTTTTCCACCGGTGAGTAGAATGTCCCAGATCTCCTCGAGTCCCGGTGCGCCGCTGCCGCCCTCATTGTGCACGGTGGGGTGACCATTCCATATCTCGATGAGCTTGTCGTTCTCGATTTGAGCGAGCTCTTCTGCTCCGAAGGACCAACCGAAGTTCGGGTGGTTGATGTGGGGCACACCTTCCACTTCGCGGATCGCATCTACGTTGGCCTGGATCGTCGCCACGAGTGACTCCGCCTGCCGTGCCTCAACCAGGCCGGGCAAGTTGAGTCCGTTCACGTGCACGGAGGACTCCTCGAAGCTCGACGTCACTTCTTCGCCGGGCACGAGCAGAAAGGTCGAGTCGACTAGGTGAGCCAACGTCGCCGGGTCCGTAAAGACGTTGTGGTCCGTCAGAACGAGGAAGTCGTAGTCCTGGTCTTTGTACCACTGTGCCACGTATTCCGGCGGAGAGTCGCCGTCGCTCTCGAGCGTGTGTGCGTGGGTGTTGCCCTTGTACCAATTATCCGATGCGTAGTCGGGGATCTCAAAGCGCACGTCTGCAGAGGCAATTGCGCCCTGTTCAGCAGTGCCTGTGCATGCGCTGAGGGCTACTAGAAGGAACGCAGCATGTCGTTTCATCGGCTGATCCTGTCTGTCGGGAGCGCGGTGGTTTAGGGAGCTGTCGTGCTATCGAGGACAACTGTCGTGTCGGGAGCAGCAGCTGTATCGGGCGTTAAGACGGTGTCGGGGGTGAGCGTCTGACCGTCTGGAGTCTCGGCAGCGGTGCTCTCCTCTCTCGCCTCTGTCTCGGATGGAACCAGGGCCTGTTCCGGCTCTTCCCCGTCGGGCCGGATCGAGGACAGCAGCATCGCGCGGTCACTCATTCGGTTGATGTTGGGCGCCAACGTCGAGGGTCGCGCGAAGGCGTCCGCTCCGAGGAGTTCCTCCGGACGCAGCAGGTGCTCGATGACGTTCAACTCCACGTTGGCCCCTTCCGGCATTTCGAGCGTGAGGAAGACAGCTGGATCAGGTGTCCCCCAGTGCTGAGCCCACTGCAAGGCCTCAGGGTCGTCGATCCTCCTTCCGTTCAGTGCGATCAGCCGCGTGCGCCCACCCACCGGATAGGTGAAGCGGAGCATCTCCGCCCCAATCTGTGAGACGAGCGCGAGCGTGACACGCCGGGTCCCGTCGACCGTTTCGTCGGATTCGTAGGTCACGAGCGGAGGAGCGGCGTCAACGACGGGTGCCGGGGCCACAGGCACATTTCCACCCACGTAGCCGAAGGCAGTGAGGTCCTGTTCCGCCCCGAAGGCGGCCCCGGCCCGTTCGGCTGCCCATGCGTATGCTGGCGTGTCTACAGAGTCGGTCAGGGCTTCAGTGGCCCAGAGTCCCCGGGGCTCCCCGTATTCGTAGGCGTACACGAGCGTGGACGGCGCCGGCCGCTCGGCGGACGGACGCGCGCCGAGTAGCCCCAGTCCGAGCGCGCTCGCTGCGACCACGACGCCAGTCACAGGCGCCCACCAGCTATTCGGATGCCTCAACGAGTCCAGTGCAGGCAGAGCGCAGTAGAGCGCGACCACGGCCAGGCCAACGATGGCGGTACCGAGCTGAATCGACATCGCGATCCAAAGGATCTCCGTGAGCGGCTCCATGATCGCTACGACGGGAAGCGCGAACGCCATCGCGATCACCCAACCCACGACTCCGTCGGCGTTCTGGGCCAGAACGAGTGCGACGATGAGCGCCACCAGCGCCGCAGCGGCAGGCAACTGGAGGTTCATGGCTGCGAGGGGAGCGAACTGCCCTAGGGCGACAGCCGCGGCCACTGGGACGATTGCGGCGCCCAGGGTCAGCTCCTGCCAACGGAACCGACGACGTGCGATTCCATGCAGCGCCGTCACGATCGCGAAGGACGCAGCTACCAGCGCCACGATGTACCAGCCTTCTCGATGGTAGGCCGACCCGTGCAGGCTGCCCAACTCGGGATGCTGGCTCGCTAGCCAGCCGGTAAGGCCAACGGTGGCGCCCACGGCGAGCCCCCCACCTACCAGTGCGGTCACCACGCCGACGAGCGTTCCGGTGTATCCCCATCCGCCGGTTCGTACGAGCACGAGTGCCAGCACGAGCAGCACGAGCAGAATGCCACTAATGGGCGTTACCCACTTTGCGGCGTATACGACGAGCCCCAACACGGGCAGGCTCAGATAGACCGCGTTGGGCGCGTCTACCGTGGTGAGGTCCTGGTTGCCCATGTAGCGCATGGAGCCGAGCGCGTTGAGGCCCTGATGTTGGAGCGTTGTCTCGGAGAAATTCTCCGGGGTGTCGTACTCCTGGTGGTAGACGTGGGCGTTGTCGATTCCCGCGAAGTTGAGTCCCTGGATGCCCGCTTCACGAAATGGCGTGAAGTCCGTGTCGTTGGGCATACGCTGATAGACCTCGTATCCCATCGAGTTTGCCCTCGCGCTGGGCACGCCCTCTCTAAGAGCCCCAACGACCCAACCGTTTTCATTGTTGGTCTCGAACATCATTGCCGGGCCCGCGCCGCCACGCATTTCGAAGGAGAGTGCGACTCGCACATCGGCCATCCAGGGGTGCTCATCCACAAAGGCACGGGCTCCAAGGAGACCGAGTTCTTCCGCGTCGGTGAACAACAGGATGAGGTCGTTTTGGAGGGGCTCGCCTGCCTGGATCGCCCTGTAAGCCTCGAGGAGCGAAACGACACCAGAACCGTCATCGCCAGCACCTCTCGAAATTTCCCGGCTGTCGTAGTGTGCGGTCGCCAGGACAGCACCGGTCGAGGCCGTGCCCGGTATGCGCACGACAACGTTATGGACGGTGGCCGCTTGGGCTCGGGTGGGCCCTTGAATCATCGAGGTGGTCGTCTGGATCTCGGGCTTGAGGCCCATCGAGGTCAGTCGGTCCACTACGTATTGCCGTACCACGGCGTGGTACGGCGAGCCGGGGGGGTGCGCCTCTCTCGCGATGTCGACCAGCATTGTCATGGCTCGCGCCGACGAGAATTCTGTGCTGGGCGCGTTAGCAGGCTCAGGACGGGGGAGTCCGGTCCTGCTGCTCGACACGAATGCCATCAGAAGCAGCAACACCAAGGTCGCCGGTCCCCGCCACTTCGTCCTAGGACCGTCCTCGTTCGCTGGCCGAGGTGTCTCTTCACCAGGTGGCTGGGCCTTCTGCTCCTTCGCAGCACGCTTCGCCTCAGCCTTCGCCTGTTTGGCGGCGGCTTTGGCGGCTGTCTTGGCCACCTTCGGGTCAGGCTCTGAGTCGGCCGCCTGGCCGCCTGAGGGCTCGCCCTGTGCCGGAGACTGGCTCGCCGCTGCAGGAGTGGCCTGAGGTGGCGGGCTTTCACCCAATAGCGCCGCCATCTCGGCGTCGCTCATCTCTGGTCCGGTGTCGCCGAACTCCTTTTCAAGCTCTGCGATCTCTTCCTTTGATAGTCCGAGATCTTCATCGGAAGGAAGATTAGGTAGGTCGAAATCACTCATTCACTTCGGTTCTCTCAGCGGGCTAGATCGCGCACGACGTCATCTATGGCAGCCCGGACAACGGAGGCAGGTAAGCCCGAACCGTTGGACAGGACAGAGAATATGACCTCACTACCATCCTCTCTTACGAGATATCCGGAGAGAGAGTTCACATTTGAGATCGTGCCGGTCTTCGCGAAGACGCGACCTTCGAGGTCGAGAAGGCGGTGTTCGAGCGTCGAGTCCTCCTCTCCGGGCGACGCGAGCGCCTCTTTGAAGATGTCCCAATTATCGCTGTGACGCATGAAGGACAAGATGCTGACCAGCGCCCTCGGAGTGACCAGGTTATACGCGGACAGGCCGGAGCCGTCCCGCGGGGCCACGTCGAGGCTGTCGATGCCGACTTCCTCGGTGAGGAACGTCCGAATCACATCGACCCCCTCATCCCAGCTCCCCTCTTCTCCCAGTTCGGCGCCCAGTGTGCGGATGAGCTGTTCGGTCATCCAGTTTTGGCTGCGCTCGAGGAGTTGTTGCGAGATGACGGCCAGCGGGGGTGACGAGAACGTGAAGATGTGTCCGGCGTTGGGACACTCTTGTACGAGACCCGAGAGACATCCACGTCCGACACGCATGCTGTCGGCCCATGCGACCCGGGCCGTGCCTTCCATGGTGATGCCCGCCTGCCGTATCGCTGTGCCGAGGGCCGCTGTGGCCTGACGCACCGGATCGCGAATGGCGAAGGAGGCCGTGTCCACGGTCCCCAGCCCAGTTCGACCCTCTAGGACCAATCTCCGAGACTCGGGAAGGTAGAAAGGACGCACGCGAGTGCTGCTGTCAGGTGGTGCGGTGAGGATCCGAGATGTGAGATAGTCACTCGTCCCTCGAGGACTCCACTCCACGCTTGCCGGAGTGCCCACGGCAGGGCCCGCCGTCACAACGACTTGGATCTCACCCTCGTCGATCGCGAAGGCACCGCCTGTCGAGCCGTATGCGAAGCGGAGATCTTCGACCTCCCACGTAGGCCCGACCGTCGTGGAGTCCCACTGGGACACATCCACGAACACCGATCCCGTGAGGTGGCGGAGTCCGCGTCGGTGCAGCGTATCGGCGATCGCGGCGAGCGCCGCTTCACCCGACGCCCAGAAACGGTCCGACATCGTCGGGTCGCCGGAGGCCAACACGACGATGTCTCCGTCGAGCATGGAGTCCATACGTGAGCCTGTGGCCCACACTTCCGTCTCGTACCGGTAGTCAGGTCCAAGAAGCGAGAGGGCGGTAGATGTGACCAACACCTTCTGATTCGAGGCCGGCACGAACTTCCGGTGAGCATTACGAGCGTACAGAGCGCGGCCTGTTCGTACGTCGACGGCCATGACACCGAAGTGCACCTGATCCACGGGGGAGGTGTCGAGCGTGGCCTCCACCGCGTCCCGGTCTACTCCATGGAACCCACCCCCAATTCCGGCGCACGCCGTCTGCGCAGCGAAGAGGGCGAGTAGGACCATACTCTTGGCGACCGACCCGCCCGTTCGGGGACGTGCCGCAGAGCATAGGAGACTCCGTACGCTGTTGATTCCATCCATGGTCGCAACCTCACCAGGGGTTCGGCCCGTGTCCATCTTCATCGCACGAGCCAGCGCTGCAGCGGTCGAATACCCCAAGGAGAATGCTGTCTCTTCAACCGTCGCTCCACCTCAGGCTGCAATGTTACTCCCTTTCACGTGATTAGAGGTACGCGAGCCCGCGCCAATTTCTTCATACATGGTATCAAGGTGTATGCGCGATGGCTTGGGCGGGGTCAGCCTTTGCCGGTGATTTCGTGCAACGCTCCCACGAAAACATCGAGCTCATCTTCAGTGTTGAAGTAGTGCGGCGAGGCACGGAGTGAGCCGTCTACGCTCTTGTGGTCGTAGTCGATGACGGCGTCGATCCGGGATTGACCCGTCGTGTTGATCCCTCGTTTGCGGAGTTCCCGAACGAGGTCTGGGGGCGACCAGCCATCGACTGACAAAGTGACGGTCGCACTCAAGACAGCGCCGTGGTCGAGCACCTCGACTCCGTCCATGGCGGTCAGCAAGCCCCTGAGTTTCGCGGCGAGTGCCCACGAACGCTCCTGGATGTTTCCTAGGCCCAGGTCGGTGGCGTACTGCGCAGCAGCCCCGGTAGCGAGGACCAAACCCCAGAAGAACTCCCACGTCTCGAAGCGTTTTGCGTCGGGGGCCGGTTGGTAGAGATCTGCATCGATCCAGTCGGCTCCTCGTAGATCCGGAAAGAGGGGCTCGAGTCCCGCGTCGAGGGCCCGATTGGAGACGTAGAGAAATCCGGCGCCCCGGGGCCCGCGCAAGTACTTCCGGGCTGTCGCGGAGAAGAAGTCACACCCGATCGACTCCACGTCCACCGGCATTTGCCCTACGGATTGGCACCCGTCGACCATGTAGATGATGTTACGCGCGCGGCACATCTGCCCCACCGCATGCACGTCTTGAACGAGGCCGGAGCTGGTTGGGATATGGGTCACAGCCACCAAGCGGGGCCGTCGCTTGTGGATGATCTGCTCCATGGCCACGAGATCCACGCCACTCTCGGGAGCGTCAGGCGCACGGACGACCTCGACCCCGAAGCGTTCGGACAGAGCGAGGTACTGGATCTGATTCGAGACGTAGTCGTGACGGGTCGTGACGACCACGTCCCCCCGCTCGAATGGAATGGCCGAGAGTGCGGACACGAAGGAAGCTGTGGCATGCTCGGTAAAGGCGATGTTTCCCGGCTCAGTACTCAGGAGCGTCGCCACCTGCTCGTAGGCCTTCGCGATCTTGGGGGCGGCTTCGGCCTCAGCCTCATACCCACCGATCGTCGTCTCAAGATCGAGGTGTTCCTGAATTGCGGCGATCACGGGCCGTGGCATCAGGGACGCTCCGGCGTTGTTCAGATGGACCCGTGTTGCGCAGCCGGGTGTGTCAGCCCTGAGATCGGTGATGTTCAAGAGGGCGTCCTCGTGTATGGGATGTTGAGTGGAAACGATTGCCGAGCGTGAGTCTGTGACTAAAGATCACTACGGGACAAGAAAAGAATTCTAGTCGTAGACGACGAACCCGCAGTCACGAGAGTCATCGCCCGCTTCCTCGAGAACACGGGCCGGTACGAGGTAGTTGAGGTGAACGACCCCTTAAGGGCGGTCGAAATCGCGAAGGCATTCGCCCCTCAACTCGCGGTCTTGGACATCGTCATGCAGGGCTTAGATGGTGGGGAGCTCCTCGCGCGGCTACGCGTCTTGGATGACCTGTCCGAGTTCCCAGCCATGAGTCGGTGATCGACTGCGACCTTGGGCTCAGGGGCGTGCTCGGCTCGGGCTCGTGGTGCAACTAGAAAAAGAGGCGCCGCCCAGACAATGCCGGACGGCGCCTCCGTTCTTAGAGCTAGCTGTGAACTAGTGCGAACCCTGCTCGCTGATCACGCGCGCTTCCTTCTGCTCGCGAACCATCTCACGGACGTCCGCGAGCAGCTGCTGCGCGTCGTACACGATACCGTCTTTGATCGTGTACTTGATGCCGCCGACACGCTCGTTCTCGCCGGTCTCGTCGTTCAGGCGCCAGGCACCGTTGCCGTAGAGCACCTTGAGGTTGGCCAGTGGGTTTTCTTCGACGACGACCATGTCGGCCTTCGCGCCCACTTCGAGTACGCCGAACTGCAGATTGTTCTCCTGGCCACTCGGCTTGTGTAGCTGCACGGCGCCGTGGTATGTGGCGGCCCGGATCACCTCGAGCGGGTTGAATCCGGCCTCGCGGAGAAGCTCAAGCTCACGAATGTAGTCGAAGCCGTAGAGCTTGTAGATGAAGCCTGAATCCGAACCCGTGGTGACGATGCCACCAGCGTTCTTGTAGTCGTTCAGGAACTGCATCCATTTTTCGTAGAACTTGCCCCAGTGGTACTCGTCTTCGCTGGTCCAGTAGAACCAGTAGGACCCATGCGCCTGCCGGCTGGCCTGGTAGTAGTCCCACTGCGTGGGGAGTGTGTACTCCTCATGCCAATCGGCCTCACGGGCGCGCATCACGTCACGGCTCGCTTCGTAGATCGTCATGGTGGGGTCGATGCCGAAGTCGAGCTCCAGGAACCGATCGATAAGCTCGTTCCAGGTATCGGAGCCACGTTCTGCGGACTGATACCAAAGGCGGCCGACCTGCCCGAAACGATGCTGTTCGTTGTTGTAGTTGTAGTCGTTTGGAAAGTCCTGAATGGTCTGGTCGTCGAAGAGCGCCTCGAAGAGACCGTAGTAGTGGGTCATCATGTCGAGACCCAGTTCGGCTGCATCGAGCGCATTCATACGTGCCACACCGGTCTGCGCCAAGTGGGCGACAGTACCGAGGCCGTGCTTATGGGCCTCATCAATGAGAGCTTCCATGATCGCGGGCGGAAGCGAGGACAGCTTTAGGCCATCGATCTTGGCACCATCTACGTCGACTGCGGCAGCGTAGCGGACCCATTCACGGGCCTTTTCTGGTGTGTTCACCGCCCCTTGATCCCACCCTTCACCCGGGCGGGCGTAGGTGTACATCCGCGGAGCGACGATCTCGTTGCGTTCGGACTTCGCCTTCTCTTCGAGCGCCCACATCATGGGACCGTGGCCGACGCCGCGTGACGTCGTGATGCCGTTGCCCATCCACAGCTTGTACGTGTACTCGGCCTGCGGCGCCTTGCCCCCACCACCGGTGTGGGCATGCATGTCGACGAAGCCGGGCAGCACGTAGTGGCCGGTCAGGTCGATTTCACGCGTGGGGTCGCCCGGACGGCGTCGTTCGTCGATCGGCACGCCGGGGAAGCCGACGCTGCGGATCTCGGCGATCCTGTCGCCCTCCACAACAATGTCGACCGGGCCCAACGGCGGGCTGCCCGCACCGTCGATATAGGTCACGCCACGCAGGATGAGTCGCTCGTGCGGTCCGTCGCCTTCGTCCGCTCCCCTGAGGGTGGTCACTTCCATTCCGCCGCCTTGAGCAGCGATAGGAGCGGCCAGGGCGAAGACGGTAGCTGCTGCCATCACAAAGCCAAGCAGCGAGTGGTGCCTCTTCATAAAGCCTCCGAAATCGTGTTTCTCACCCGACCCAGGTGGCTCGGGGGCGGTAAGTATTGGCCCGGTTGGCAGGACGCGCCACACCTCGGCCTGGAGTCAGTTTCTGGAGGCGATTTCTCGAAAGGAGGCCTCTACGGTGTCTGCCACCCGCTGGAACGACTCGGTGGTGGGGACGATCATCTCGAAGTGGCCTGATTCGGGGAGCTCAACGAGGTCGATCCTGTCTGCGCCGACAGCGATCGCCCGATAGAGGTACGACACCGAGGCAGGCGTCCACGCTCGATCGAGAAGGCCTACCACGAGTTGGACTGGCTGAGTGATCGGTGCGAGCTGCATAGGCGAGCCGGCGGCGTAACGTTCCGGGACCTGTACCGGAGTTCCGCCCATGAGACGATCGACGACGTTTCCGCACGCTCCGTTCATCTGAGCCGCTTCGAGATCCCCCACAGCGGCGAGGCCGAGGACGGCGTGGACATCGAGTGGTTCCGCGGTCCACAGTTCGCTGCCTTCGTCGATCTTGTCTCGCCCGGCGGCCCAGAGAGCGAGCGTACCGCCCGCAGAGTGCCCACTCACGACAACACGACCGATATCGAGTGAATATTCGCTCGCCACGTCACGGAGATGATCGAGCCCCATGCCTACGTCTTTGAACGTGTTCGGCCAACCGCCACCCTCATCGCCGACCCGACGGTACTCGATGCTCCACACAGCGTAGCCTCGATCTGCAATGGCACGCGCCAGGCCGGCCGCATGATCCAAGTTGAACGCAGACAGGAAACATCCACCGTGGATGAACGCCAGAACCGGGTGTTCACCGGGTCCGGCCGGTAGGTACAGGTCGCCGAACTGAAACGCATCGTCTCCGTATGCTATTCGGGCGTCGGCTTCCGGGACTGGGAGCTCGGAGAGGTCCCCTGCACCGATCAGCCCCTGAGCAGCGGTATCGGCCGATGTTGCCACGAAGAGCGCGGCGACCAGGGGCCACAGGGTGCGTTCTAGAACTGGTCTTCGAGCCATTGGATTCGCCTTCTCGGTGGAGTGCTGGAAGATTCTGCTCCCGTCGCAGAGCCCAGTGTGCCTATTATTACCTCCCGACCAATTGCACCCAACACTTCTCTACTTCGTGTGAATAGCACTCCTCCCGATCCCGACACCGGCGCTGATGCTCCGCCGGAGGCCCGAGCCGAGGCTGAACGCCTTGGTGAGGAACTCCGTCGTTATGCACACCTCTACTATGTAGAGGCGCGTCCTGAGGTTGGTGACGACGAGTACGACCGACTGTTCCGCCGGCTCCAAACGCTTGAGGCCGAATTCCCAGTGTTCCTGACCGGGGACTCGCCGACGCAGCGTGTGGGGGCAGAACCGAACGACAAATTCGAGACGGTGGACCACGTGGCACCGCTGCTGTCGCTCGATTCGACCCAGGACGAGGTCGAACTCCGTCGGTTCGACGACCGCGTGCGGAAAGCGTTGGGTGAGGGGCACCCGCCCACGTACATCATGGAGCCCAAGTTGGACGGCGCTTCCATCGAGTTGGTATACGTGGATGGTGTGCTCACACGTGCGGTGACACGCGGCAACGGCCGTGCCGGAGAGGGGGTCACGGACAACATCCGTACCATCCCTACAGTGCCGCTGCGGCTGAACACCGATGTTCGTTCAGCACCTTCGCTGCTGTCGCTACGCGGCGAGGTCCTGATGTATATCTCGGATTTCCAGGACTTCAACTCTGCCCTGGTCGATGCAGGTCTCGATCCATACGCGTCGCCTCGGAATTCGGCTGCGGGATCGGTTCGCCAGCTCGACTCGCGGGTGACGGCTTCCCGGAAGCTCGACCTTATGGTGTACGATGTGCTCGCGGTGGAAGGCGAGACGTTCCGAACGGATACTGAGGGTGTCCAAGCGATCCGCGATTGGGGCTTCCGGGTGCCGGAGCGGATTGAGACAGCGGGCTCCGTCGAGGAGATCTTGGCGTACCACGAACGATACGGTGCAGACCGCGAGACTCTCGATTATGAGATCGACGGCATCGTGATCAAGCTCGACGATTTCGCGTCCCGGGCGGCGATGGGTGCCACCTCCCATCATCCCCGCTGGGCTATTGCTGTCAAATTTCCAGCGCGGCAAGAAGTCACACGCATCGACAAAATCGACATCCAAGTGGGGCGCACGGGTGTACTCACACCCGTGGCCTTTCTCCGTCCAGTGGTCGTTGGTGGTGTCAGGGTGGCTCGGGCATCTCTGCACAATCGCGAAGAACTCAAGCGGAAAGACATCCGCGAGGGTGACACGGTGCGCATCCAGCGTGCCGGAGATGTGATCCCGCAGGTCGTCGAGGTCATCGGGCACGAAGACGAGCGTGAGGCCCCGTTCGAGATGCCGACGGAATGTCCGGCGTGCGGTGAAGAGGTCTACCAAGAGGGTCCACGGACCATCTGCCCGAATCGGTTCGGATGCGGGGCGCAACTGAAGGGGCGCATCATCCACTTCGGTGCTCGGGAAGCGCTCGACATCGAGGGGCTTGGAGACGAGACCGCCGCGCAGTTCGTCTCGACGGGTCTCGTGACGACGCTCGCGGACCTGTTCAACCTAGTGCCGGACCAGCTCGTGGGGCTCGAGGGGTTTGCCGAGAAGTCCGCAAACGCGCTCTTCGAGGCGATTCAGTCCAGGAAGGCCCCTGAGCTTCGCCGCTTCCTCATTGGTCTCGGGATTCCCGAGGTAGGCGTCACGGTGGCGCGGGATCTGGCGCAGGCATTTGGGAGCATGGACGCGATTCGGGCGGCATCCAGAGAGGAACTCGAAGCCGTGGACGGCATCGGGCCGAAGATGAGCAAGACCATCACCAGCTTTCTCGCGGTGGAGCAGAACGAGGCAGCGATCGACGCGATTTTGGCGTGCGGGGTGTCTCCCGTGGCGCCCGAGCCCCTCGGGGAAGATCTTCCTGATCAAGGATCCGCGGTCTTCACCGGAACGATTCCGATCCCTCGCGCCACCGCTGAAGCGGCCTGGCGTTCGGTCGGTGGACGCGTCATTTCGTCGGTGTCCAAGAAAACCGACTATGTGGTCGCGGGTGAAAACGCAGGCTCCAAGCTGGAGAAGGCTGAACGACTCGGCCTGACTGTTTTCGATTTCGACGAGTTCGTGGTGAAGGTGCACGAACTCGGCGGCGAGGTGCCCCTCCCGTGACGGTCGCTTGATGGAGAACCTCGATGTCTCGCGCACGCTCACGGAGCTGGCGGATCTGCTCGAGATCCAGGGTGCGTCTATGTTCCGCATTCGAGCATACCGCAACGCGGTCAACACGATCAACTCGCTGAGTCGTCCGCTCTATTCGATGCTCGAGGCGGGCGAAGACCTCACCGAGTTGCCGGGAGTGGGGAAGAGCGTCGCCAAGTACATCGGCGAGCTGCTCGACACAGGAAAGATCAGCCGCATGGAAGAGGTTTCTGCGGAGTTCCCACGGACATTAGTCGAGCTGATGCGCTTGGACGGGGTCGGGCCTAAGAAGGCGCGCAAGCTGTTCGACGAGCTTGAGATTTGCACCGTAGACGACTTGGAGCGTGAGCTGCAGTCGGGGCGCGTGCAGAAGTTAGAAGGCTTCGGCGCGAAGAGTGCCGACAAGATCATTCGGGCCATCGACGACCATCGGAAGCACACAGGGCGCTTCCAGATCCACCAGGTCGAGAAGCTGATCGCGCCGGTTCTCGATCATGTCCGCGCTGCCACTGGCGTGGGCCGTGTGGCGGTCGCGGGGAGTCTGCGCCGGCGCAAAGAGACGATTGGCGACGTTGACATCCTTGCTGAGTTCGACGGAGACGGCACTCCCATTGTCGACCACTTCGTGGGCTACTCTGGCGCGGAGCGGATCGACGGAGCAGGGAGTACCAAGGGCAGTGTTGTGCTTCATTCCGGCCTGCAGGTCGACCTTCGGGTCATCCCGCCGCGCTCCTTCGGGGCGGCCCTGCAGTACTTCAGCGGTTCGAAGGAGCACAACGTCTCGGTGCGGACCCGAGCGGTGCGCCAAGGACTGCGCGTGAATGAATGGGGTGTGTTTCGAGTGCCCGAGGACGCGGACCCAGAGACGCTGGAGAAAGAAGATGGCGAGCGGTTGGCTGGGGACACGGAGGAAGGCGTGTACGAGGCGCTCGGGATGAGGTGGGTACCTCCCGTATTGCGTGAGAATCGGGGTGAAGTGGAGTCGGCCACGTCAGGGGAACTGCCCGCTCTCGTCTCCCTAGAGGACATGAAGGGGGACCTTCAGATGCACTCCACTTGGAGTGACGGGGAGGCTTCCATTGAGGAGATGGCGCGTGCATGTTTGGCGCGCGGCTACGAGTACTTCGCGCTCACCGACCATAGCCAGGCCATGGCCATGGTTGGCGGGCTTACGCCCGAGCGAGCGCGCGCGCAGTGGGAAGAGATCGCGGAAGTTCAGGAGGGTGTCCCTGAGATCCTCATCCTTCGAAGCGTCGAGGTCGACATTCTCAAAGACGGCTCCCTCGATCTCCCCGACGACGTTCTCGAAGAACTTGATGTGGTCGTCGTGTCCGTGCATTCATTGATGGACCAAGACCGCAAAACGATGACGGAGCGTGTGATACGTGCCATTCGACATCCATCTGTCGATATATTGGCCCACCCCACTGGGCGCCGAATCAACCGCCGCGAACCGTTCGAGATGGATGTTGAAGCAGTTCTCGAAGTTGCGGCGGCGGCCTCCGTGGCAGTGGAGTTGAACGCGAACCCGAACCGACTGGACCTCAACGACGTGCATGTTCACCGCGCCCAGGAACTGGGAGTACCCGTCGTTATCAGCACAGATGCGCATTCCCCGCGGGGGCTTGCTGATATGCGCTACGGAGTAGATCAAGCGCGGCGGGGCTGGCTCGAAGCGGCGGATGTGTTGAATACGCGGTCGGTCGAGGACATGAAGACGTGGCTGGGTCGGAGAGCATGATGAGGGAAAGCGTTTGCCCGAGCTGACCGGTGATGTAGTTCTGCTGATCTGCGGCATCGGGGTCCTCTACTACGGTGCTGAATGGCTCGTGAGGGGCTCCGCTCGGCTCGCCGCATCGCTCGGCGTGAGTCCGATCGTCGTTGGGCTCACGATCGTCTCGTTCGGAACGTCAGCGCCTGAGTTGGTCGTGTGCACCGTCGCAGCAATAGGCGGGAATCCGGACCTGGCCATCGGGAACGTGATGGGCTCCAACCTCGCCAACATCGGCCTGATTCTCGGTCTCACGGCGCTTGTCCGGCCCCTCGAGGTCCACGCACGGGTAGTTTGGCGCGAGATGCCGCTCATGTTGATCATCACACTCGCCCTGTATCCGCTCATTTGGGATGACCTTGAGTTGAGCCGAGGTGACGGTGTCCTGCTCCTTATGGTGCTCGTGCCGTATCTGCTCTTCGTCTTCCAGTCCTCAGAGGATGAAGCCCCGGAAAGCCTGGGTGAGTGCGAGGACCTCATGAAGCCCTCGGATCAGGCCACACAACGCGTATCCTTAGGTGACGTGGGTTGGGTAGTGGTCGGCTCGGGCTGCCTCGTCTTGGGTGGTTACGCCATCGTCGAAGGGGCAGTAGAAGTGGCTGGCGCTCTCGGCATTTCGGAAATCGTGATCGGACTCACCGTGGTGGCCGTCGGGACTTCGCTACCGGAGTTGGCGACTTCGATGATCGCTGCGATGAGGCAAGAGGCGGATATCGCCGTCGGGAACGTCATCGGATCCAACATTTTCAATGTCGCCGCGATTCTTGGGACAGCTTCGTTCCTCCAGCCCCTCACGATTCCTGAGAGTGTGCTCTACCGGGAATTACCGGCGGTTGTTCTCATGTCATTGCTGCTGTTCCCTGTGCTGCGCAGTGGCTGGAAGATCCGCCGTTGGGAGGGAGCGATCCTGCTGAGCGCCTACTTCGCCGTCGGGGTCTTCCTGCTCTGACCTTCGACCGTATCAGTCCAATCCAGAGGGGCTGATCCAATGAGCGCAGAACCTAGAGCCGTCTTGGCTGCTATTGATCGGTGGGAACAGGATGGCATCGTCGATGCGGAGACCGGGGCTCGGCTTCGCGCAGAGACGACCCACGAGGCCGGCAAGTTTTCGCGACGCATGTCCCAGTACCTTCTGGCCACGACCGGCGGTGTTGTTCTGGTGATCGCCGCCGGAGTCTTTTTGGAGTGGAGCTGGCCTCAGATGAGCGAGGCAGTGCGCTCCGGGGTGCTCGCTGTGATCGGTATCAGCGTGGTCGCGATTGGAGCGCGGCTCGAGCTGCTCCGTCGGTGGATTCCGGCCTCCTTTCTGCTTCAGGCAGGTGGGCTCGGAGTTGTCCTGGCCGCCATGATCTATTCTGGCGAGGCTTGGCCGGATGAGACGTTTGGCGCGATCGCGTTCGCGGTGATGAGTCTGGCGATGCCGATTGTTGTGGGTATTCGAGGTATGCGCACCAACGTCGTGACACCGGCAGTGGGGTTCGCTTTCGGTCTGGTGTCGATCGCTTTCTTTTTGATGCGTGCGACTCCGTTGGACAGTGATGGTGTCGTGTGGGCCACTGATGTGGTCTTCCTTGTCGCCGTCCTCGGTCTCCTGAGGGTGCTTGCGACTGACCCGACCGGTGAGAAGCGTCCGTGGGCACTCTACTCGTTCATTACGGGATTACTCGCGGGTTTCGTATTGGTGATCGCGACCGCTTCCGGTCCGCTTGATCTGGGTGACGAGGCGCTCTATCCGCTCGATCTGTGGCTGGGTGTGGTGGCTACACTGGCGCTCTGGGGGCTCCACAAGGGTCCCGCGCATGTGCGAGACGCAGGGCTAGAGAGGATCCTCGCTGTTCTCATGCTGTTCTGGATCCCACTGGGGTTTGGCACCGCGACCCAGGCAATAGACGGTCCCCCAGAAGTCGGACTTCTCCTCGTGGGGAGTGCTGGTGTCGCTGGCTTCCTGCACGCGGATCGTCACGACCTGAGAACATTGATGGCAGTTTCGGCGCTCGCCTTCATCGCGGCTCTGTGGTATTGGGGTGTCGAGCGCGGTGGCGCTCTGGGGGCGGCGCTCGCTCTCTTCGCGACTGCCGGGTTGCTCTTTTGGCTTTCGGGTCGGATGCGTGCGACGGCTTCGGCTGACTCGGTCGAGCCTGCGGGGTAGGCGACCCGCGCCTCGCCCGGTACTTTTGAGTCCCGCAGAAGCAGGGACGCCACAAGCACACTCGTGAGGAGTACCGCAGCATGCTGCCGATCGATCTTACCGGAAAGCGCGCGCTCGTAGCCGGAGTCGCCGACGACAAGGGATACGGATGGGCGATCGTCCGCGCGCTGTCAGCCGCGGGTGCGAACGTCTGCGTGGGTACGTGGCCCCCGACCTTAAAAATTTTCACCAAGAGTCTCGAGCGGGGAAAACTCGACATGTCTCTGCCCGGCGGTGGCGAGATCGTCCTCGAGAAGATCTACCCACTCGATGCGGTCTTTGACACGCAGGACGATGTGCCCGAGGAAGTGAGCTCGGACAAGCGGTATCGGGAGCTCAAGAACTACAGCATCCAGGGGGTAGCAGATTCGCTCAAGGCGGACTTCGGCGAAGGTTGCCTCGACATCGTCGTGCACTCGCTCGCGAACGGACCTGAAGTTCGGAATCCACTTATCGAGACGAGCCGAGCCGGGTATCTCGCAGCTGTGAGCGCGAGCGCCTATTCGATGGTGAGTATGATCCAGCGCTTTGGCCCTCTCATGAACAAGGGAGGCGCGCTCGTGTCGCTCTCCTACCTCGCGGGTGAGAAAGCTGTCCCGGGGTACGGTGGTGGCATGAGTTCCGCGAAGTCCGCGCTCGAGGGCGACACGCGCACTCTCGCCTATGAAGCCGGCCGTAAGTACGGGATTCGGGTCAACACGATCAGTGCAGGTCCTCTGGCGAGCCGTGCGGCAAAAGCCATCGGCACCATCGACGCGATGGTTAAGTACTATGAGGAGAACTCCCCACTTTTTGCGGCCAACACGGCTGCCGACGTCGGTAACGCGGCAGCGTTCTTGTGCTCTCCCTTGGGTGCCGGGATCTCTGGTGAGACGCTTCATGTAGACTGTGGGTACCACGCGATGGGGATGCAGGCTTTCGATCGACTATCTCCAGAGTGAACCCAGGGGTTGCTGAGATCGCAGCCGCCTAGGACCCAATCAACGGAGGGTGAGTGACCGTACAGGCCGATCATTTTGGATCGCTCCTGCCCGACGTCCGCTCACGTCCTCCTGGTCCCGTTTCGCGCGCTTTGCTTGAACGCCTCCGGGCAGTTGAATCGCGTAACGTCACGTTCGGAGACGCCGGATGGCCGGTCTTCTGGGAAGAGGCGTTGGGGTCGAACGTCCGTGACCCGGACGGGAGTGTCTATCTCGACCTGACAAGCGCCTTTGGTGTGGCTCTGCTCGGACATGCGCACCCGGCGGTAGTCGGGGCTGTCCAGAGGCAGGCTGCTCGTCTCATGCACGGCATGGGAGATGTGCACCCACCGGTTCAGAAGGTGCAGCTCTTGGAGCGGTTGTGCGGCTTGGCTCCGTGGTCGGACACGAAGGCGACGTTGGCGTCGACTGGCTCCGAGGCGGTTGAGATCGCTTTGAAGACTGCGGCCCTGGCCACGAACCGCCCGGGTATCGTCGCGTTCGAGGGTGGATACCACGGACTTACGCTCGGTTCTCTTGCAACGACCGAGCGAACGCATTTCCGGGCCCCGTTCCAGGAGCGCCTGTATGGGGGGGTGGCCTTCGCCCCATTTCCGGACTTCATGCGCGAAGGTGAGGCCGGGGCTGAGCGCGCACTAGATGTCGTTCGGCAGGCGTTGTCAGAGGGCGCTACGAACGGGGACGCGGTGGGTGCTGTCATCATCGAGCCCGTACAGGGAAGGGCCGGAGTCCGCTTGGCGCCGCACGGGTTTATGTCTGCTCTGTCGCGGATCGTAGCCGAGTCCCACGCGGTGCTTATCGCGGACGAAGTGTTCACGGGCCTCGGCCGGTGTGGCGCGGCTCTGGCTTCCGAGCGGGTGGGCCTTCGGCCTGATGTGGTTTGTGTGGGGAAGGCCCTTGGTGGCGGCATGCCGATCTCCGCGTGCTTGGCTCGTGCGGATGTGATGGATGCCTGGCCAGCGAGCGATGGTGAGGCGATTCATACGAGCACGTTCCTGGGTCATCCCGTCGCGTGTGCCGCCGCTCTGGCTGCCCTGGAGACGCTCGAAAATGAGGCGGTGGTGGAGCGCTCCCGTGTGCTGGGGGCTCAGCTTCTCAAGTCCCTTCGGTCTCGCGTCGAGGGGGCCGCCGGAGTTGTGGACGTCCGCGGCCTTGGCCTTCTCATCGGGATCGAGTTCGAGGAGGACGGCTATGCGGTCCGATTGGCTTCAGCCGCGCTCGAGATGGGCCTTCTGGTATTGCCTGCTGGTGACAGGGGCCAGGTTCTCGAGCTGTCGCCCCCCGCAGAGCTCAGTGACGCGCAGGCGGACTTCGCGCTCGACGCACTCGAGCGACTCATTCGTCAGGGGGTCTGAGATGCGCGTCGTGTTTTCGGTGATTATTGCGGCGATGGTCGGAGTTGGTTCGATGAGTGTTCGGACCGAGCCCGAAGAAGCGCTCCTTCTTGTACCGGTTCTCCTCGTCCCTGGCTGGTTCGACACTGATCGTGATCTCGCCGCTCTGAAGATCCGATTGGTGGCATCTGGGTGGGCGGGGAAAGACATAGAGACGATGGGCTTCCGCAGCCCCACAGGAAGCAACCGAGTTCATGCGGAGGAGATCGCGGCTGCCGTCACAGATCTTCGGAAGCGGACGGGTGCCGACAAGGTGGATATCGTGGCGCACTCGATGGGGGGCTTGGCAACGAGGTGGTACCTCCTCCACCAACAGGACGCACCCGTCCGGCGAGTGGCGTTTATCGCGTCCCCCCACCGGGGCACTTACAGCGCCTATCTGTCCTGGGGTGAGGGGCGCCTAGAGATGAAGCCTGAGAGTGCGTTCCTCGACACCCTCAATGCCGCGACCGCGGTTCCTCTGGGCACGCAAGCGATTACCGTGTGGACGCCACTCGACACGCGCATCATCCCGGTTGAGAGCGCGAAGCTTGTGGGTTTTCCGGACTACCGAGTGTGCTGCCCCACGCATGCCGGTCTGCTGAGGGATACTCAAGTTTTCCAGATCATTCGACGATTTCTCGAAGACGGGTATGAGAAGCAGCGATGAGCCGCGATTGGTCCGCCGTACTCTTTGATCTGGACGGTACGCTCGCGGACACCGTTGAGCTGATTCTGCGCAGCTACCGGCACACGATGGAGACACACTTGGGTGAGGCACCTCCGGACCGGCTATTCCTCGACACCATGGGAAAGCCGCTCCCGACGCAGATCAGAGACTTCGCCGAGGACGAGGCGCAGGCTGAAGCTATGCGCCAGACCTATGTCTCGTTCCAGCGGGAGATTCACGACGACATGGTGAAGCCTTATCCCGGGGCTGATTCAGTTTTGGAAGAACTGCGCGGCCGCGGGGTCAAACTCGGCGTGGTAACGAGCAAGGCAAGCGGAATCGCCGCGCGGACGCTCGAAGCGTGCGGCTTGTTTGGGCACATCGATTTCTTGGTGTGTCATGACGAAGTGGAGAAGCCCAAACCCGATCCCGAATCGGTCGTGCGTGCGCTCGAGTACTTCGACCTCACGGATCGCCCGGGGGACGTGATCTTCGTGGGAGACTCTCCCTTCGACATGCAGGCCGGACGTGGTGCGGGCACGAAGACAGGGGCCGCACTTTGGGGCCCGTTCGAACGAGATGCGCTCGAGGCACAGCAGCCGGACTATTGGTTCGATGAGATCAGGAGCGTTTTGGAGACCGCTCCCTAAATCGTCACTTAGTGGGTCGAAGTCGCGAAGTCGATCTGCTCTGCCAGCTTGATGTCCTTCTCCGTAATCCCACCCGCGTCGTGTGTCGACAGAGTGATCGTCACCTTCTCGACACGCACATCGATGTCCGGATGATGGCTGTGTGTGTCGGCTAGCGTTGCTACCCGATTCACGAAGACGATCGAGTCCCGGAACGAACTGAACTCGAAGGCCTTCATGAGCTTGTTCGACCGTCGCCTCCAGCCCTTCCGGCCCTTAATCCATCCCCGAACCGATTCTGTATTGAGCTTCATATCTCACCTTACGCGAACAAAGATTCAAGTCTTTGTGAAGAAACGACTTATCACGGGTGTGAGCAGTCCAATTCAGCGGCCGTCACCTCCCACACGTACCGAACTAGAAGACACATCCGGGGCCGAAAGCGTTGAGGGGTTGACCCTCGGAAGCGGCCCTTTGTAGACTTTGAGCCCTCCGATATCGGAGGGTATGAATGCCCTTATCGTCTAGTGGCCTAGGATATCGCCCTCTCACGGCGGAGACCGGGGTTCGAGTCCCCGTAGGGGTATCGACGAATGAGCGAGGTCCGGACAGCGGTCCGGGCCTCGCGCGTCTGGTAAGTAGGTCGCTTAGCTCAGCTGGTAGAGCGCCACGTTCACATCGTGGATGTCGCAGGTTCGAGTCCTGCAGCGACCATATACTTCGGCCTCGGCCGACCCTTGGGAAACGTTGGACGTGGGAGGGTTTGAACAACCACTGCGCCGGCGTGACCAACTGCTGGGGCTGGATTCGGCCCACCAGCATCTCGGGAATGAAGCCGTGGAAGGTGTGGTAGTTCTTCCGGCTCACGACCGTAAGCTTGGGGTCACCCCGCTTGATGGCCTTGCACAGCCTCTTGACCAGGTAAACTGCGGCTCACCCCCCCAAGGCAGACGATGCGCGTGGGCGACGCCTTCACCCTCCGTTCTCCAGGAAGCCCGCAAGACGTTCCCAGATGGGTCTGCGGGCCTCTCCGCTGAGATAGCAGTCCAGGTGTCCGAATCCCTCGAAGGTCTCGCGTTGGATGTTGGCCCCGAGGGCGTCGTGGAGCATATGCCACGTGCGCTCCGTGGCTTCCGGTACGAACATCTGGTTCTCCTGCCCGGAGATGAGCAACATGGGCACGTCGAGGCGGTCGAGGTGCCGGCGATCGTCGTCGTCGAGGATGTCGTCGGCCCGGCTGCTCGGCGCCACGCCCTTGAGAAACGAACTGTTCACCTCGGGGACCAGTTCGCCCATGAGCGCGTGGGTGGCGTCGTTGATCTTCTCGTGGAGGACGATATCACCATACGTCGCGCTGTGACGATGGCACGCGGGGTTGTCGCACGAGTAGGACTTGGGCCACACCGCCGCCAGGAACCCCACGGCCAGATCCCACATTCCCTCGCGAGGCGTGTCCTGGGCGTGGTGCACCATCCGGTTCGCCGGCAACAGCCGGTCGACGCCCAGGCTCACCTTGAGGCGATTCGCCTTGTTCATCACAAGGTGCAGGCCGACCTGGCTGGGCACGAAGGCCTTGATGTGCCCCGGGTCAGTATATCCCCGAACCAGGGATAACATCATGCACGGCGAACTCAGGCAGTGGGCCAACACCGACACCTGTGCCGCGCCGGTTGCCTCTCGGACGTGCTCGATGGCCGCGGGCCAGTCGTACCGCGCCACGTCATCGAAGTCGTATTCCTGGTTGTGCGCCGCGAGGTAGGGGCTGGTGCGCCAGTCGAACAGCCAGATGTCGAAGCCCTCGGCCGCCAGGTATTCGGCGAAGCTCTGCTCGGTGGTGTCGGTCAGGAAGCACAGGGCCGACATCGCCGTGCCGGGAGCCAGGATGACCGGGCCCTTGTCGCCGCCGGCGATATGGTGCACCTGAAGTGCCGCACCGTCCCCGGCGGTCAGGGCGGTCCGGACGGGGGTTGGACATGACAGGGGACGCCGCACTCCGAACAGGGGCGGATGGGCCGCAACTGGGACACCCTCGTTGAGGGAATTGGATGACATGGGACTTCGAGGGAGGAGAGGAGTCTTGACGCAGCCAATGTGTGCCGTTTCCGTGCACAGGCAAGCTCCACACTTAGAGGAACCAGGCGCAGTCGCCCGCGAGCGAGGGGGAGTGTCGAGGACGTCCAGGCGATGGCCCATTCGACACGGGAAGCGGTTCGTTCTATTCTGGTTTCCTTGCAAAGAGCCCTTCGACGGGTACACGGCCCTGGTCAACGAGCCAGAACCCATAATGAAATGAAGTTTCTTGCGCCCTATCTCGGCCGCACGTGGGAGGCTTGGGGGTAACTATTTGAGGACGGAGGAGTTGACAGCGTGGACACCGAACTGCCCACCCTACGCGCCCGTGCGCCGATCGGCGTCCGGATGGCGTTGCTTTTAGCCTTGACCATCTTCGGCTGCGGTGGGCCGGATTCAATGGAGGGAGCCGGCGCGAGCCCGGTCCCGGTGCGTCTCCACGAGGTGGCCCGCGTCGACCGACCCGCGTGGATCGGCCTGAGTGGTGATGTCGAGCCACTGAGGACCGCCAACGTCGGTTTCATGGTACCCGGTCTCGTCACCGCGGTGGGTCCCGAGGAGGGTGATCGAGTCAGGCAGGGCGACCTGCTGGCCGAGCTCGACCCGACCGACTACGAGCTCAATTTGGAGTTGGCCGCCGCCCAACGACAGCGGGCCGAGGACGAGTTCGGACGGGCGCAGGTGGTCTTCGCGGAAGACGGCATTCCGGAGAACGACTTCCAGAAAGCCCAGACGGCTGTCCGCATGGCTCGCGCTCAGGAGGCGATGGCCGCCAAAAAGCTGGCCGATGCTCGCATCACGTCACCCATGAACGGCGTCGTGGCGCGTCGTAACATCCAGCCGGGCGAGCAGGCGGGGCCGGGCTTCCCAGTCTTCACCATCGTCTCCATCGACCCTGTTCAGGTCAGGATCGGGGTTCCGGAAGCTGAAATCGGCCCCATCGCCGTGGGTCAGCGCGCAGACATCACGATCCCGGCGTTGGATGCCGCCTTCGAGGGCCGTGTCCGGCTCGTGGGGATCGCGGCCGACCCAACGTCGCGGACGTACACTGTGAAGGTCCAGGTCCCCAACGCGGATGGTCGACTGCGCCCCGGCATGATCGCCGAGGTGCGGGTGGAGACCGACGCGAGAGTGGAGGCGCTGACGGTGCCAGGGGAGGCCATCGTGCGTGGGGCGGACGGAATCACCCGGGTCTTCGTGTACTTCCCGGAAGAGGAGCGTGTTCACGCGCGCCGGGTCGAGGTGGGCTCTGCGTACGGGACGCAGATCGAGATTCGAGAGGGCCTGGCGGGTGACGAGCAGGTGGTCGTCGGGGGTCAACATCGCCTGCGGGAAGGCTCGTTGGTTCAGGTCGCGGAAGGCGGGAGCGGCTCTCCATGAATCTCATCCGGATGTCGCTCCGGCATCCCCAGGTCATCTATGTCGTGACCGCGATAGTATGCCTCGCGGGCATCAACGCCGTGATGACCATGCCGCGCCGCGAGGATCCGAATATTCCGATCCGAAGGGGCCTAGTGTTGGCCGCCTACCCCGGCGCCACCGCCGCCGAGGTGGAGGAACAGGTCACCAAGCGCATCGAGGAACGCCTCTTTGCCTTCGGTGAGGTAAGGAAGGCCAAGACCGTGTCGACGAGCATGATCGGTGGCGTGGTCATCGACGTCACTCTCGAGAACTCCGTGAAGGAGGCCGACCAGTTCTGGTCGAAGCTCCGTCACGACCTCAACGAGCTGGGCGTCACAGATCTACCAAAGGGCGTTCTCGGGCCCATCGTCAACTCTGACTTTGGCGACGTGATCGCAATCCTCCTCTCTGTCACCGGTGAGAATTACGGGTATCGAGAACTCCAGGGATACCTGGAGCGTGTGGAGGCCGAGATCCTCCGACTCCCAGCGGTATCCAAGGTCAAGCTTATCGGGGAGCAGGAAGAGAAGATCTACGTCACCAGTACGATGCAGCAGCTCGTGCAGTACGGAATCACGCCCCTCCACCTGGTCGGAGCCCTCCAGGATCAGAACGTCATTTCCGAGGCCGGGGCCTTCGACGCCGCGAGCACCCGGGTGCCGATCCAAACGGCGGGGCTCTACGGGAACGAGGACCAGATCCGCAGGCAGATCGCGGGGTTTTCCCCCACGGGGGTCCCGATCTACATCGGCGACGTGGCCAACGTCCAGCGGCGGTACTCTGATCCAGACTTCCTCGTGCGGGCGAACGGTCAACCGTCCGTCATGCTCAGCCTCGAGATGCGCGAGGGCTACAACATCGTCGAGTTCGGGCGCGAGGTGGACGAGACGATCGCCGAAGTCAGGCTCCGACTGCCGCCCGACGTCCAGGTCGAATCCATGGTCGACCAGCCCAAGGTCGTCGAAGAGCGTATCGGGCACTTCATGAGTGAATTCGGGATGGCACTCATCGCGGTGATCGCCGTGACCCTGTTGCTGCTCCCGTTCCCTGTGGCGACGGTGGCGGCCACGGCGATTCCCGTAACCATCCTCATGACCTTTGCGATGTTGCGGGGGGTTGGGATCGAACTGCACCAGGTTTCGCTCGCGGGGCTCATCGTGGTGCTCGGCTTGGTGGTGGACGACGCCATCGTCATCGCTGACAACTATGTGGAACTCCTCGACCAAGGGCTTTCGAGGCACGATGCCGCCCGGCGCTCCGCCGCCGAACTCGCCATTCCGGTTCTCGCGGCCACGCTCACCATCGCCGCGGCCTTCTTGCCGCTCGCGCTCATCCCCGGCTCGATGGGTGAGTTCATGTACGCACTCCCCATTACCGTGGCCCTGGCGCTGGCCAATTCGTACGTGGTGGCCATGCTCCTGACTCCGTTGCTGTGCCGGACCTTCATCAAGAAGGGGCTGCACGTCGACCAGCCGACCGACGCCGAGGCTCCAAAGCGTCGGGGGCCCCTGGACATCCTGCAGGACGCCTACGACAGCACGATCGCCCTGGCCATGAAGAACAAGCGACTGACCATGGCGTTCGGCATTCTGGTGGTGGCGGCCGGTGGCGTTTTCGCCAGCATGGTGCCCCAGCAGTTCTTCCCGGCGGCCGATCGCGACGAATTCGCTATCAATGTCTGGATGCCCGAGGGCACGCGCCTCGAGGCGACGGACGACGTCACTCGGGTTGTGGAGGAGGTCCTCGCCGCAGATCCCGACGTGCGGGAGTACGCTTCCTTTGTCGGCGTGGGCGCCCCTCGCTTTTTCTTTTCGTTCGAGCCGGTGCTTCCGCGGCCGAACACCGCCCAGATCATCGTTCGCACGGTCGCGGTGGACGTCACGCCGGAGGTAGTGGAACGGCTGCGGGCCGCGTTGCCCGGCCACGTCCCCGAGGCGGAGGTGGAGGTGCAGCGCTTGATAATGGGGGATCCCATGTGGGCTCCCATCGAAGTCAGGATTGCGGGCGAGGACCTGTCCGTGTTGCGCTCGATGGGGGACCGCGCGGCCATGGTCCTGGAAGACACGCCGGGCAGTTTCATGGTGCGCAACAACTTCCGCGAGGACTCCTACGCCCTTCAGGTTGACCTGCGACCGGAGGTCGCCAGCCGACTCGGCATGAGCTCAACGGTGGTCTCCAACCTGCTGGCCGGAACGTTCCTGGGAACGCCGGTGTCGACGTTCTGGGAGGGCGATGATGCCGTTGACATCGTGCTGCAGCTGGATGAGAGCCATCGGGATTCCTTCGAGGACCTCGGCAGCACCTACGTCGTCTCACCGGTGGCTCGAGTGCCGCTCCGCGGGATCGCCGATCTGAACCCGGTGTGGCATTCGAGCCGCATCGTGCGCCGCAATGGCATCCGCACGATCACAGTGGGGAGCTTCGCTCAGGACGGTGTGTTCCCGTCCGTCGTACTGGGGGCTGCGCAGCCCACCCTCGACACTTTGACGCTCGCGGCCGGATACGACCTCTCGTACGGGGGAGAGGTCGAGATCCAGACCGAGAGCTTCGGCTATCTGAGTGTCGGCATGCTCGTGAGCATGCTGCTGATTGCACTGATTCTGCTCTTCCAGTTCCAGAGGGTGAAGGACGTCCTGGTCGTCATGGTATCGATTCCCTTGGCGCTGTTTGGGGCGTACCTGGGCCTGCTGATCACCGACAATCCGTTCGGCTTCACCGCCTTCATGGGGCTGATCAGCCTGACCGGAGTCGTCGTGCGCAACGCCATCATCCTGCTCGACTTCATCCATGAGCGGATGGCCGAGGGTGGCACGCTCGAGGAGGCCGCGCTCGAAGCAGGGCGGCGGCGCCTCCGCCCCATCTTCCTCACCACGATGTCTGCGGCCGCCGGCCTCACGCCCATGATCCTTTCCGGTTCGGCGCTCTGGGCCCCGATGGCCAGCGTGATTGCTGTGGGCATCGTCTTCTCGATGGTGTTCACCCTGGTGGTGGTGCCTGTGCTCTATGTCTTGGTGTCGCCGAATACCGAACCCTCCCCCGCTGCCGTCTGAAGATGCAACGACCATGGTGAGATCCTCCCTGCCAACGGCGCTGCTCTTAGGCGCACTCCTCGCTGCCCCCGCCGGGGGCCAGGAAACCTCGCGCATCCTGACGCTCGGACAGGCCCTCGAGATGGCCAGGGAGGGGAACCCTGGCCTCAACGTGGTCCGGCAGAAGGTGGAGGAAACACGCCAGAGCAGTTCCATCGCCTTCACCAACTACCTGCCGCAGATTCGAACGCAGGCCAGTTACCTGGCCAACAACAACACGCAGGGAATCCTCCTGCCGGCTGGGTCGCTCGGCTATTTCTCCGAGTTGGGAGGCAAGTTTCCGCGGACTGATCGCACCGTCCCCCAGGGGGGCACCAACGTCTTCTTCGCGCTGACCACGATCACACAACCCCTCACCCACTACTTCAAGATCCGCGAAGGACGCGGCGTTCTAAGAGCCGACGAGGAAGTTGCGGGGGCCGGACTCCGCTCGGCCGAACAGGACGTCTCCCTTGGCGTGCTCCGTGCGTACGCGGGGCTCCTGCTCGCCGACCTCGGCAGAGACGCCGCCCGGGAGCGCGTTGCCGCGAGCGAGGAGCGGATGGCCTACCTCGCGTCTGCCGTAGAGGCGGGTACCGCCGCTGATCTGGCCGGAAGGGAGGCCCGGATACGCTGGCTTCAGGCCCGACAGGTGCTCCTGGAGCGGGAAGGCGAGGTTGACGATCTGACGTACGTGCTGGCGGATGCGGTGGGCCTTCCGGCCGGGACCCGCGTGGAGGTCACTCCGCCCCCACCTTCAGCGGTGACCGACGAGCCTCTCGATTACTATGTCGAGACGGCCTTGCGTAGTAGTCCCGGCCTTCTCGAGGCGCGAGCGATGGTCAACAAGGCCACCCACGGTGTCGGCGCAGCGCGCGCTGAGTACATCCCCGAAATCGGGATCCTGGGAGCGCATCTCTATCAGAACTCCGTCCCGTTCTTTCCCAAGAATACGATGGGCATTGGGATATCGGGGAGTTGGACCATCTTGGACTTCGGGGCCCGGAGAAAGACCGTGCGGGAGCGCCGCGCCCAGCTCGGACAAGCGGAGAGTAACCTGACCATGGTCGAGGGCAGGGTGCGCGGAGAGGTCGAGGCCGCCTACCGGAAGCTCGCTCGGGCGAGGGATCTGGTCGAGCTGGCCAAGGATGCACTCGCGCTGCGCACCGAAGGCTCTCGGCTTCGCATCGTGGCGGTGACCGCCGGCTACGCGGTAGCCGCGCAGGAGCGCGAGGCGATCGCCGATCGCCTGGAGGCCGAGATGGACATGTTGAAGGCCGAGATGGGCTACCGTATCGCTTTCGCGGAACTCGGACGGGCCGCCGGGATCCTCGGCCGCTGACTCTGATCCAAGAAAAAACCATGACAGCAGACGAGCACACGAAGTCAGACGCCGCCGGCGTCACATTCACCGAGACCATGCGCGGGTTCGTGTCGACCCACGCCACCGACGACTACGAAACGGGTTGGGCCACGGGAAAGGCCGAGGGCTCCCTCCTCGACTTCACGGTCACCGTGATCGCACCCGACGTCGACGCGCTGATTGCCGATCCGAATCACGAAGCGCTCCTGAGCGGCACCGTGACCGCGCCGGCCCTTTCACCGATGCCCCTCCGGGTGGGGAAGGGTCGCTTCTTCCTCCTCGTGCGTGATCCCGAGCAGGCCCGTACTCGCAAGATGATCTACCACATGCCCCTGTCAGCCGATGACGGTCGACACTTCTACATGGACGGATTCAAGACCATCCATGACGATGCGGGCCCCGACATCTGGTCGGACACGACGACGCTCTTCGTCACGGTCAGGGAGGGTGACGAGGCGGGGCCGGTGGTGGCCAAGGGGATCGTGAAGATCCTCATCAACGATTTCAGGAAACAACTTGGTACGATGAAAGCCGTGGGCGCGCGCAACAAGCTCCAGGAACTTCAGGCCATGGCAAAGTTCGGGAGTTTCTTCATGGGCGCCTTGACCGAGGTCTACGGGGGTGTCTTCGCCCGACCGAGCGCGTCCGACCCGGATGCGCATTCTGCAGCCACGTCTCGACCCACGCCCCTGGAGGAAGAAGCATGAGCACCGAGAACGGACACCAGCACGGCAGCCTGAACGACCTCTTCGAGTATCCCTTAATGTCGGCGTTGGTCGACCGGCGCACGCGACGCCTGGCCCGCGGCACATCGATGAAGGCCGGACCCCTCTCCCACGAGAGCAAGAACGACCCGGCGCCATTGTCGGCGCTCGAGGAAGCGATCCTGATCACGTGCGTGACGGGAATCACCGGCGTCACCACGCACGACGGACCCCTCACCAAGGCCGACGGGACCGACGAGCTCGGGACACCCTTCCTCCACATCATGGCACGCACGGGAAGTAGCGCGGACAACTGCCAGGCCACGCACTTCTTCATGATCAACGACGACGGGATTTTTCTGCTTCGGCATCCGACGGGCAAGGAGGCTCTTGCGCTGCTCACATCGCTGCCCCCCCGATGGGCCGATTGGAGCGAAAGCGATTGGATCCGTGCGGCCGACAGTTGCAAGATTCGCGTCTCAGACCGGCGCATGGAGTTCCCCCGGGAGTGGCCGTACTACCTCGGTTGGAACGCACAGATGTCCAACGTCCCCGGGTCCACCGTCCTCTTCCCGGTCGTGGACTGCACCTCGCAGTACATCAACGCGCTGCTCATCATCGCCAGCGAACCGGACGGAAAACGCCCCATCTTCGTCGACGACTGGCGCACGTTCCACCCCAAGGGCCTCGTGGAGCGGATGGCCAAGCTCGCGGGCACCCTGGGAATGGCCGAGAAGGTTCCCTATCACCCCATAGGGGGCCTCAAGTGGGTGCGCAACGGGTTCGTCAACAAGGACAACGTCGCCCCCCTGGGCTTCGGCGGGGCCTTACGTACGGACTATGAGGCGTTCTTCTACTTCCAGAACCTCATGCTGGTGGGGCAGGCCATGGGCTTGGGCGGTTGGATCCACGGATCCGTCTTTCCGCCATACGTCTTCCAGGACGATCCCGCCAAGGGATTGCATGGACTCGGCTTCCGGTTCCAGCAACCGAACACGCTGTCGCCGTGGGCTCCGGTTCCGGCTTCACAGCCGAACCCCATCGGCATCGACGGCATCCTGGAAGGCCTCACACCTCCCTACGTGAAGTCCATGGATGAGGCGGTGGACCGGGTCATCGAGGCCAAGTACAGCGCCGCCGGGGGCGCGTACGGCGACGAGGACGTGTTCTCGCGGCAGTACAAGGACCGCGCCAGCGCTGGAAAGTACATGAAGAAGGCCACGAAGTTCGCGCCCAGGCAGGTCGAGTACGTGAAGGAGATGTGTAACTACATCTACGATACGTACGGACGCTTCCCTGCCCACGTCGACGCCTTCTACACGCCGGGCATGTGGCTCCAGTTCTCACACCTGGAGATGGAGTACTACGACCGCTACTACGACAAGGCTCAGTACGAGCGTCAGGCGGCCCACGACAAGCTGTGGCACGGACGCTGAGGAGACACGCTCTTATGACGACGATCGAGAGCCCCGACGCCCGGGATGGAGGCACCACGGCGTTGCCCGGCAACCAACTCGGTAGGATCTTCTGCCTGACGCTTTTTACACCCATCCGCAGGCAATGGGTGCCTGTGCTGGCAGCGGCGATGTGGGTGGCGAAATGGATCCCGTTCGCGCAGAAGCACATCCTCCAGTTCAACTTCATCCGGTTCGTGCGCTGGACCATCGTGCGGGACCTCCCCCACAACGGCCCACCTCAGGAGCGGGACCGGCTCAACTACGCCTACCTGTTCTTCGAGAGCAACTTCGATGGGCCATGGCAGCACTACATCGATGCGTTCGCGTACTGCATCCCTCTGGACATCCGGTTCGTCTGGGGCCGCGGTTTCGCGTTCCCGAGCCCACCCCCCGCGGAGCCGTTGAAGAAGTGGATCGCCATGAACAGCATGGATGGGGGCAGCTACTACTGCGGGTACCCGCAGGCGAGCACGCGGATGGTGAAGGGCGCGCTGGCCACCGGCGACGCCTTGGGCGGGCTTATAGCGGACTCGGAGAGGCTCGGCGCGGACGAGTTCAAGGTGCGCTATGAGCAGTTCCTCTCCAGCGTACAGGGGCACCTCTGATGGGGGAATCGCGTAACCGCACGGGAACCGCGTACGCGCTCACCGTCCTGACTGCGATCCTTCCGGGCCACGAAGAGAAGCTTCGTCAGACCATCGAGAGTCTCCCCCTCGGAGAGGACTCTCCACTGGCGCGGCTCGGAACGATCCACACATCACGCATCCAGATTGTCGACCACCTGGTCTACCAAGGAGCCCCGCAAAAGCGGGACCAACTCCGTTCGAACTACCTGGTGTTCACGGCGGCCTTCGATGGCGCGGATCTTGATGTCTTCCTGGCTTCCATCGCCGACAAGCTACCGGCGGCGGCGGACTCTTGGTGGCGCCATTGCGTTGGGTATCCCGGCTTGAAGGACCGCGCAGCCTTCGGCCATTGGATCCGGCACAACCAGCTGCACACGTCCCTGTTCGCCGTGGCGTCCCCCAACCGCAGTGTTTCCGATGTGGTGGACAGTCTCGCCCTACGCGAGCAGGTGCTGGAATTCGCGATCGCCAATCAAGGGGTGGACGCAGTGGAGCTGCAGAAGCGGTTTCGTACAACCTTCGTGGAGGGTATCTGATGCAGAAACGTCGGCAGGCCGTAGGTTCCGGTGGGGAGCGACCCCTTCTGCAGCGTCGCCCCCTCAATCTTCCACGACGCCACGAAGAGCAGTCCGAGGTCGAAGCCGCCGACATCCAGGGGAACGTGCTGCGCGGGTATTCCCACCCGATGGCGGCGTACATCTTCCTCCGCATCGATGACGTGGTCAAAGGCAAGGCACTCATCGACAGGATGCTCCCCCGTATCACGACGGGTCAGCCCTGGTGCGACACCGCCCCCACCACGGCCATCCAGGTCGCTTTCACGTATGCGGGTCTTCAGCGCCTGGGTGTTCCCGACGAGATGCTGGCTACGTTCCCGGAGGAGTTCCGAGAAGGCATGGCCGCCCGGGCCGAATCCCTCGGCGATCGCGGTCCCAGTGCCCCGGAGCAGTGGGAGTCCGGTCTGGGGACCGGAGAGGCCCACGTGCTCGTGACGGTATGGGCCGTGGACAACGAGCACCTGGACGCGGTGCGCGAGGAGTTGCGGCAGGTGGGAGCCTCCGCGGGCGCCACAACGGTGATCAACGAGACCCGGGCGGAGGCCCTCAAGCACGGACGTGATCACTTCGGCTTCTTTGACGGCATCTCGCAGCCCGCCGTGGAAGGAACCGGGGTCCAGGGGCGGCCCGGCGACGGCCAGCCCAACGGTGCAGGCGGTTGGCGGGACGTGGCCACCGGGGAGTTCGTGCTCGGGTACGTGGACGAGGACGGCACCCTTCCCGACGCTCCCGCGGAGCCGTTCCATCGGAACGGTACGTTTATGGTCTACCGGAAGCTGCAACAACACACCGCTGCGTTCAGGAGGTCCATGGAGGAGCAGGGGGCGCGCTACCCGGGCGGAGCGGAGATGCTCGCTGCCAAGGTTGTGGGGCGGTGGCGCGACGGCACCCCGCTGAGCACCTCTCCGGAGGCGCCGGACGCCGACGTGTCCGCGGACCCGCTACGTATCAACGACTTCTCGTACATGGACGATCCCAAGGGGCTCAAGTGCCCCATGGGGTCGCATATCCGACGTTGTCACCCGCGTGATTCCGAGGGGTTCTTCGGTGGGCGGCTCACCAACAGGCACCGCATCATCCGGCGTGGGCGTTCCTACGGCCCGGTGCTGCCCAAGGGGGCCGCGGACGACGGGCAGGACCGGGGACTCGTCTTCGTGTGCTTCAACACCAGCATCTGGCGTCAATTCGAGACCATCCAGAGCCTGTGGTTGGACGATGGCGACCCCTTCGGCGTCGGCCCCGATAAGGACCCCCTCATTGGATGTCCGGCGGACGAATCCGGCAAGATGACCATCCCCGGTAAGCCCCCCTTCTTCCTCACGCCTCTACCCCGCTTCGTAACCCTGCGGGGGGGCGAATACCTATTCCAGCCGAGCATGGCCGCGCTTCGCTGGTTGGCGGACTTTTGATATGAAGTCTTGGATCGTTCGTGTTTTGGTGATCGTGGTCGCCATGTTCGGCGCCCTCGTCGTCGCTTCTTGTGGCGACGACATCACCGGGCCGGATCCGGTGGTCGACGTGGAGGCACGTCTCTTCGACGCCATGAACCGGGACGACTACGCGTCGGCCGGGGACTTCGTCGGAGAGCTGTGGGAACTGCACGACAAGGACCCCGAGAACCATCGAACCACGTTCCTGCTCGGAGCCACCGCGCTCTGGTGGCTGGGAGAGGTGGCTCGTCCAGAAACGGTCAACGGGCTTCAGGTCGTCGCTCAGGCGATTCCCTTGATTCTGGAGAGCTTCTTCGACGTCATCCTCAACGACGACCGGAACGGGCCGGGGGCCAGCGGTCTGTTGGGCGCCTTCCTCTTCGAAACCGGCTTCGACCGGGCCCAGGGGAGCGCGCTCGTGGACAGCGCTGCCAAGTATGTACCCGAGGTGGGCTTCTTCCAGCAGATGCACATCCGCCGCTTCGCCGCGGCCGACGACACGGTCACCGCAAACGCCATCGAGGCCGGCTTCAAGTTCTGGGAGTACTGTGCCGGAGTGCCCGTCGACCGGGACAACCCGGACTTCACAGATCTAGTGCGGCTGCCCACCGAAGCGATGCCCGAGGGCTTCTGCTGGGGGTCGCCGCGCGTTCCGCACGGTTTCGAGGGTAGTTGGCTGATCACGGGCGACCTGCTCGTGAAGGGAGGCCATCTAGGTGCAGCCAAGCGGGCCTACCTCAACGCCCGCCTGGGCGTCAACTACGACCGGTGGAAGCACAAGGACGAGTTGGAATCGCGTCTCTCGGAGGACCTCGAGGCGCGTTACGCGACGTATTTGAACCGGAACCCCGAGCTCTGGGCACCCGTCGGCCTGCCGCCCTTCTCGTGCACTCAGTGCCACGCCAGCAAGTTCTGACCCTGCGATAACAGGGCCGATTGGGCCGGGCCCCTACGAGGAGGTCTGCCGCTCCAGGTGCTCGAGGATCAGCGGGAAGACGTCGCGGGCGGCGTCCTTCCCGATGAGGCAGTCCATATCGCCGTAGTCGGGAATCACCGTGTGGTGATAGAAATCCGGCCCATTGGCGTCGGCCAGCGCCGCCATGGTCGCCTGCGTGCTCTCCGGAAGGAAGCACGCATTGTCCGCGCCGTGCAGGAACGTGATAGGCAGGGCCAGACGGTCCAGGTCCCGTAGCCAGGACCCCCCGGTGGCGCGCACCGCGTGCCCTTCGCGCACCATGCGCGCGAGGTGGTCGAAGACCTGGAGGTTCACGACCCCAAAAAGTTCGTGAAGGGCTTCGTGCGTCGCCAGGTTGATCTGGTCGTGCTCGTAGAGCGGTCCGTACATGAAGGTGATTCGTCGGCATACCGGGCTTGAGCACCGTTCCTCCAGCTCGACTGGGAGGAGTCTAAGCCCCACGTCGAAGAGCCTGTTCTTCCACCCCTTGGTGCCACCCCCGTCGGCGCGCAGGGACTGTTGCCCCAGCGCCTTGATCACACCAGGAAGGTAGAGGCCGGCTTTGACGCGGGCCGCCCGTTGCGTGACGACGTGGAGCCCGCCCTGTGAGCACACTGCGGAGCGCACCCCCTGGAGCCCCCCCACGATCGCCATGAGCAGGGTCGTCGCTCCAAGGCCGTGGGCGACCACGTCGACCGCTGCCGCTCCCGTGAGCTCGCGGACCTTGCCCACCGCTGCGGGGAGATCCTGCTCGGCGATGAGGTCGGCCGTGAACTGGTCCTCGGAGCCGGCGATGTCGATGCTCGCGCGGCTGTCCAGAACCCACACGTCGTACCCGCTCGCGGCGAGGTGCTCCACGAGGTTCACATCCACCGTATCCACCGCGAACACCTGTCCGGACATGCCCAGGCCGTGGACCAGCAGGACCGGTCCCTTGGAGCCACCTTCATAGCGCACCAGCCGAAGCGACACGCCGTCGGCCGTACTGAAGTAGTGCGCATCCGGGGGATCGACCACCAATTCCCTGCGCGTCCTGGCCGTGGCTCCCGGATCGAGTGTGCTGCGGGGCGCGAGCACCCCACCGTACGTATCGTACAAGGCACCGGCGAAGAATTTCCCGAAGTCGGCCATGGCCTTCAGGCGCTGGGCGATCCCCCCGGCGTTGGTGATCTTGAACGTCCGGAGTTGCTTCGAGAAGTCCTTGGTCTTGATGCGAAGGACGCCACGCCCGACCACTGGGCCCGATTCATCCTCTCCCTCGTGGACCGACACGAACAGGGTGGTGGTGTCCGACCAGACGTCGAAGCCTCGGTCATCGTGGATACGCTTGAAGCCGTGCAGGAAGAACGTCCGGCCGTCGGGATGCTCCATGGGCATCTTGTACGTCATCCGCCGCGTACGCACCTCGTCGGGGTCGACCGTCAGGAGGTGGAACGTGCCCTTAGTGACGCTGAACGGCTCCGTCGACAGCGCAGGAACCGAGACGCTCCCGTACAGGCTCGCGCTGTGGTCCGGCCGGCGCAGCATGTCGTACAGGTCGTCTGAGTTTACCGTGAGCGTGAACTCGAGGGGCGAGTCGGACTCCTTCCCCTGCTCCGCGGCCTCTGCGAAGTCCAGGTCCGACCCGAGGGAGAAGAACCCCCTCATGGCCTCGGTGAACTGAACGCCGACTCGCTTCTCCACGGACGCGGCCCTGGGAGCAGACGGGAGGTCGTACGGGATCTCCCATCCGCGATCACGGGCGATGAGGTCGGCGGTCCGCTCTGCCAGGGCGGAAATCGTAAGCAACGGGTTGACCCCCAAGGAGCGCGGAATCACGGACCCGTCGGAGACGTAGAGCCCGTCGTGGACCTGGTCCCCCGACTCCCCCGAGAACACTCGGCCCCGGTGGTCGACTACGCCCGTCTCCGAGGTCTCGCCCATGCCGCAGCCACCCAACGGGTGGACCGTGACCAGGCTCTTCCCGGCGAACTTCGTCCAGAGCGGGTTCGTGACGTACGTGCCTCCCAGGGCAGCGGTAGCCCGGAGCAACTCGCCGTTGATTTTGTCGAACACGGCCTGGGATCCCACGCCGGGCCACGCGATGCGAACGCGGTCATCCGCCAGATGGATCCGGCCAGCCGAGTCGTCGTGGGCCATGACGAGAAAGGTCTGCGTGTTGCCGACGGCGCCAGTGCTCCCACCAGGCACGAGTGCCTGGATCTCCCGGTACTTCTCCTCTGCGTAGTCGCGCAGGCCGGCGTCTGTGTCCTCGCCGACCGCCCGGGAAGCCATCAGCAACGCCGGGGCCAGAATGGGGCCGAGAGTCGAGGGGATAACACCTTCCTCGATGATCATCCCGTCGTTCAGCCGGTCCGTTCCTCGTAGGTCGATAACCGACGTGATGCAGGGCCCGGGCCCTTTCTTCCCGCGCGTGCTTCCCACGCCCACGCCACCGATGAACTGGTCGGCGTTGTAGGCGAATCCGAGCACATCGCCGTTGCCCGTGAACCCCTTTCCAAGCCGGTCAGACACGGGCAGGCCGGATTCCCTCGAGCGGAGCAGGATTTCCGTGCTTCCCAAGCTACCGGCCGCCAAGACCACCACGTCGGCCGCCACGAACAGGCCGGGCGCGTTGAACCGCTTCGGACCCGCCTCCAGCAGATCGAAGTGGACGACCCACCGCGTGCCCCGACGCTCCACACGGCGCACGGCGGTGCACGTGAAGATCTCCGCCCCGTGGTTCCGTGCGTCGGGGAGGTAGTTCATCATCAACGTGTTCTTGGCTCCCACGTTGCACCCGCCGACGCAGTTGCCGCACGAGTTGCATGCGGGTTGCTCGACCCCGACGTGGTTGATCCGATCTTCGAAGTTCACCGTGATAGGGAGCCGCTCGAACCTGGCGCCCATGGCCTGAGCCGACTTCTCCATGGCCTGGAGCTTCGGAGGAGACTGATCCGACGGTAGGGGCGTGGGGCGGAGCATCTCCTGGGCACGCCGGACACCCTGGGCGACCCCATGCTGGACGTCCGCGCGGATCGCGTCGGGCCACAGTGGATCGGCCCACACCCGCTCGTCCGGAGGAATGGCGACGTTGGCGTTGATGAGCGACGTACCCCCGAGCCCGCATCCGGACAGCACGCTAATGTCCGGGTTGATATGGAGGTCGAACAGCGCTGTCGAGGAGCCGATCCGACGGTCGGGCGAATCCGCCTGAATCTCCCGAAGCCCCTCTGCCGAGTTCTCGGGGAAGTCCCCGGGGTGACGCTCCTCGCCGCGTTCGAGGAGGCACACGCGGCGTCCTGCCCGCGCAAAGCGGCTGGCGGCGATGGCCCCGCCGTAGCCCGACCCCACCACCACCACGTCGTACTCCCTCGCCAACTGTTCGATGGGTGTGGCCAGGTTGCTCATGCGCTCTGTTGGACCTCTGAATGGGTGTGGTCGTCCTTGGGTGCGGCAGCGGGAAACGGGTCCCCGTTCTGGGTCAGCTCCTCCACCGACCCAAACCACTCCTGTCCGTTCGAGATGGCGACACAGTGCGGCTTGGAGAACCACCCACCTGTGTTGTAGTAGCGGGCGCCCGAGGACAGACGCACAGTGCCGGCAAGGTGCGTATGCCCGAAGATCACCGTGTCGAAGCCACGGGCACCGACCTCCTCAGCACCCTGGCGGAAGCAGTCGCGTTCTCCCTCGATCACCTCACCGGGACGGTCCTTGTTCCGCTGCGCCTTGGTCTTGAACCCGGACAGAAGGAACTCGGCGAAGCCGATGATGGCGAGGTTGAGGTCATGGACCCGATCGTAGAACGCGGGGCTCACGCTGATAGCCAGCAAGCCGATGAACGTGAACACCGAATATGTACGGGGGAATTTGAGGAACATCCCGTCGTACATGTGGCCGTGCTCGATGCGGATCCGCTTGTCCCCACAATGCACGTTCAGGAAAGGCACCACGGTCAGCCGGCCGATGTCGCTGAGGAAGTGCTCCAGCACGATGTCGTGGTTGCCCACGGTGTGGTAGATCTTGCGATCGGTCGCCCCGAACTTGAGAAACAGGGGCGTACATGCCGCCAGGTCGCCCGTGAGTTGGGACAAGGCCATCTGTTGGATGTCCACGCCATCGCCGTTGATGCAGATGGAGTAGTTGTTTTCGATGGCGAAATGAAGGAAGTCCATGAACGAGCGGCGAGGCCGGTGGAGTCGGTTCCCGAGATGGATGTCCGAAACCACGAGAAGGCGGTCCTCGGTGACCGTGGTGTTCATGGCTCCGTCTCTTCGTCGGGTCTGGACGCGGCGTACTCCGACGCAGCCGTCATCATGAAAGAGGAGCGTGCCAGCCGGTTCCCGAACTCGGCACCCGCCACTCTGAAGACGAGCTTGTCGTTCAGTTCGCGGACCCTTCGGCTCATTTGCTGGAGCAACTCGAAGGCGAACGTGGGGTCCCGGCGGATCTGGAGCAGGAGCGAGCCGGGCCGAAAGACCACGAGGGTGGTTGCACCACACGCGCGCGCATCGGCGCTGCGAGGCAGGCCCTCCAGGAGAGACATCTCGCCGAAGAAGGCGCCCCTGCTCAGCAGGGCAAGGCGGACCTCGTGTCCCCCCACCTGCTTGACGATCTCCACAGCCCCGCGCTGGATGACGAACATCTCTCGGGTCTCTTCGCCCTCCCGGACGATGATGTCACCGTCGGCGAAGGACTGCGTTTCGTGGTGGGAGAATTTCTTCATGGGTCAGGATGGGGAACCGGCGACGGTGCCCTCGGGGGGAATCCGGTCGATGAACGTCCTGAGATGCCGCGCGAACTCATGGTATTCCACGACCAGTGGAGCGGTGATGGACACCTGTGGGGGAGTCCGGGCACATTTCGCCTCGTAGCAGAGCAGCATCGGAGCCGGGTCCGCCCCAATGAGTTGCGCCGCCGACTCGATGACCTCCATCGTCTTCAGCGGCGCCTTGCGTCCGCTTAAGCGGAGAGCCGTCCGCATGTACGCCGCGAACGACGGGGTCCCGCTGACGAGGAGATTGCCGAGTTCCCGTGGGTCGTTCGCCGCCAGGAGTGTACGGAGACGAAGGTGCAGGATCGTGTCGCGGATCTCGTGCTCAGCGTGGAGGCGCACTTCGTGGTACTTCGGTGACGCGGCGGCAACGGGATCTCCTCCGTAGAGAACCTTCCGCGCGTCCTGCATGTCCGCGATTTCGAGGGCGAACGTGTCGCCCATTCCACCCCATTCTTCACAAGAGAAGATGTGCGGGGGCGTGTTCCCGGCGCGGACCCACTGCTGGAGCATTGGGGCCGCGGCCGCGAGCTGTTGTGCGTCGACCTCATCCAGCAGGACGAGAACGTTCACGTCGCTCATGCCTGGAATGGCTTCACCCCGAGCGACCGAACCGAACAGCACAACGCTTCGCAGGGCACTGCCGAAAATAGTGACGAACTGCTTCGACAGTTTCTCAGCGGTCGCCATAGGGTCGAGCATTGGACAGTGCGACCTGGATCGGGAATCGAAAATCGGTGGTACTGCGAGGGGTCAATGCTATAGGGGGGGGAGGCAGGCAGCAAGCATAGCGCGGTCCCGCTCCGGCAGCGTTAGGATGGCGCCATGTCAAGTCGCATCTTCCTGCTCCGTCACGGCCAGAGCCAGGCCAACGTCACAGGTCTGGTGGCCAGCAACCGAACCAATGCCGCCGCCGCTTTTGGGCTGACCTCCCTGGGGCGTGACCAGGTGCGGGCTTCGGTGGGTGCCGCGATGGCGGCGGGTGAGCTCCCCCCGGGGTGTCCCATCGTGTGCTCTCCCCTTTTGCGCGCCGTCCAATCGGCGCAGGAGGCAGCGGCGATCCTCGGTGGGGACGTTCGGGTGGACGATCGGCTGATCGAGAGGGCCTTCGGAAGCCTGGAGTTGGGGCCCGACGACGCGTACGAGGGCGTCTGGTCTGAGGACCGTGAAGATCCGGGACATGAGCGATGGGGCGTCGAGAGCACCCGGGCGATCCTGGAGCGGGGAGCCTCACTTCTGCGGGAGTTGGCGGAAGGTCCGAACGCCACCGTGCTGAGTACCCACGGGGATGTCGCGTCGGTGCTGTTTTGTGCCTCCCTCGGCCTTCCGCTGGGCCGACACCGCGAGGTCGGGCCCCTGGCCAACGGTGAGCTTCGGCTCTTGGCGCACGGCCTTCCGCCCGCCCGCCCCGCCTGAGCCGGCGGGCGCGCCGTCTCGACTCCGTCCCTCGCGCAGAGACTCAGTGGCGGCCATGTTGGCGCGTATGTCTTCCCAGTCGACTACCCCGGTGTACGGCCTCGATCGCCGTGTGGACGAGTCCATCGTGGTCCGTCTCGGGGGAAGTTGGGCACTCGCCCAGGGGTTACGGGGGGCAGACCTCCTCGAAACGGCTCTCGTTGACGAGCGGCCGGTGGCCATCCGCTTCGACACGGATGATCTGGGGGACTGGGACAGCAGCCTGCTCACGCATTTGGTCGCGGTCTCCGCTCTCGGCAAGGAGTACGGCGTCGATGTCGACACCTCGGGGCTGCCGCTGGGGCTCCAACGACTCCTGTCGCTCTCCCAGGCCGTTCCGGCCCGGCCCGACGCGCGCACGGCGACGACGGGCAGCGACTTCATCGACCGCGTGGGAGAGACCGCCCTCCAGACCCACCGCGTCGCGTGGGAAGGGGTCGAGTTCGTCGGCGACCTGACCATCGCGTTGGGCAGAGCCCTGCTGGGCCGCGCCCGGTTCCGCGGGTCGGACCTCGCGCTGCTGGTCGAGCAGAACGGCTTCGAAGCGCTACCCATCGTGACCCTCGTGACGTTCCTGCTGGGACTCATCCTGGCGTTCGTAGGCGCGGTCCAGCTCCAGACGTTCGGCGCCACGATCTACGTGGCCGATCTCGTCGGCGTCGCCATGGTGCGGGACATGGGGGCCCTCATCACGGGCATCGTGATGGCCGGCCGCAGCGGTGCGGCGTTCGCGGCGCAACTGGGCTCCATGAAAGTGACCCAGGAGACCGACGCGCTCACCACCATGGCCATCTCGCCGATGGAGTTCCTCGTGGTTCCGAGGGTGTTGGCGCTATGCCTGATGATGCCCCTCCTGACGCTCTACGGCGACGCGATGGGCGTCCTGGGCGGCGGGTTCGTGGGCCTGACCATGCTCGACCTCTCGGCCATGGAGTACCTCCGTCAGACCAGCACCGCGGTGAGCCTGACGGACGTCGCTGGCGGAGTCCTGAAGGGAACCGTGTACGGAATCCTCATCGCGATCTCGGGCTGCCTCAGGGGGAT